>LHCFC04200__coassemble_113_pt1 | contig 269230 bp, 242 predicted proteins | sample LHCFC04200__metabat2_high_PE_045 | metagenome-assembled genome bin LHCFC04200
ACGAGGACCGCAAGATCAACGCCCAGAAGTTTGAGAGCGCCTTCTATGCCAAGCCAGATCTTCGGGCGGTCCGTCCGCCGGAGGAGCCGAAGGAACCGGCACCGGCGACGCTCGACCTGGAGGCCCTGGTGGAACAGCTCCGACAGTCGCCGGAACTGGCAAATACCCTGGCTGCGCTGCTCTCGGCGGCACCAGGCGGCAGGTAGGTCCGAAAACTCCAATTAGCAAAGATGGGATTTTTCTTAGCAAGGACGTGGAAATCGTTCGTTTCTTCTTAGCAGGATATACATAGCAGCGCATAAAATTCTCCTGGCCTCAAATGAGCGAGAGACCGGGAGAAGCAAAACAAAAAAACGCTGCAAACCAGCAAAAAATGGCTTGCAGCGGTGCTTTTGGCACCCCCGGCTGGGTTCGAACCAGTGGCCTGTCGCTTAGGAGGCGACCGCTCTATCCAACTGAGCTACGGGGGCTTATACAGAAAATATTCAATTTTGCAGGGCTCCAGGATTCGAACGATTCGATTTTTAGGAGGGGCTTGTTATATCCATTTAACTACGGAGGCATAACAGTATAAAGTTGCGGACAAGGTCAGCCGGGCTGATTTTTGCAGGCAGATATGCTTCTGGCGTGAGAGCGCAAGAGCATACCGCCATGACGCGCCCATACAGACCCGCAATGAGCCTTGCTTATTATAGTGGATTTATGTGCAAAATGCAAGCGCCGGCCCTGCTGCTGCGGTACGCCCATCAGAACCTGCAAAAGCCCGCAGCAGCCGCGCCACAAACGTACCTGCGCTGTTTTTTGTGTGCCAAAAATATTTCAAAAAAATGCAAAAAAAGGCTTGCATTTTGCACCGTTGTTTGCTATAATAATCAAGCACTCAAACGCCGGGTGCACAAACAGAATATGGGAGCTTTCCCGAGTGGCCAATGGGGACAGACTGTAAATCTGCTGCTTAATGCTTCGGTGGTTCGAATCCACCAGCTCCCACCAGACTGAGTCTGGACGCAATTCGCGTTCGGACTCTTTTATTTTTGCCCGGGCAAAGTGCTCGCGCTGGAAGCGGCACCTAAAGCCTCCCCCCTTCCAGAAGAATGTCGAAAGAAGTCAATCACTGCAGAGTGATTGACTTCTTTTGCGTTTTGTGATTAGATTTACTTAATAAATTACTTTTCTTGGGAGTATAAAGATATGTTTTATGAAATAAAAACATATCGGTTAATTCTAAGGCCCTTAGATATTTCCGATTTAGCAACCGTTCATACGTATGCTGGTGATGAAGAAAATACAACATATATGTTTTGGTTACCCAATGACACAATTGAGGAGACAAAACGGTTTCTAAACAGTGTGACAAATGAATGGAAAAAAGCAGTTCCTAATTATTATGAATTTGCTATTGTTTTTGAAGGTTTGCAAATTGGCGCTATCTCCGTTACGTTAAATAATTCAAGAAACATCGGAGAACTAGGATGGATTCTCAATAAACGCTATTGGAAAAAAGGAATAGCAATAGAAGCTGCACTTGCAATAAAAGATTTTGCCTTAAATGTTTTGAAGCTTCAAAAATTAGTCGCTCATTGTGACTATAGAAATACCGCTTCATCTAATCTTATGCAGAAATTAGGTATGACTCTTGAGAATGATACTGGCACAAGAACATATCCTAAAAACAATGAAACCGTACAAGAACTTACATATTCATTATCCATTAATTAATGATTTATATTAATCTAATGAATACTATCCCCACACGAGCGTTCAAATCATTCTCAAAAAAATGACAGGAGATTTTTTTATCTCACCTTTACAACTTTGAAAGAAGTCTATTCTTGTAAAGAGATATTTTTGAGAATCTGAAGGGAAAGATAGTTGAGTTCTATCTATCGTGGTTGATTTTTTCCATTAAATTTCTTGGCGGATACTGACAGTAAAAACGGTCACCAAAGACAACAAAAGATTTTCGCCGTATCCCGGCGGAGGTTTTTTGTTGTAGCTAGAGATGGTGAGATGAGAACAGCCCGTCCCGGCCGCAGCCGGGCCAAAACAGTTCTGCGGACTGTCTTTGAGGGCGCGGCTTGCGAATCCAGGATCCACCAGCTCCCTCTAGTAAGACCTTTCCCTAGCCGCCCTCCTGCGCAAATGCTCCGGGGTCGGCCTGCTTGTACGATTTGACGAAGTCGTCAAATCCCAGCAGCGTGCCGTCGTCCTGCAGGGTCAGCTTCTTGGCGGTCAGGTCGGCCAAAAACGCCTTTTTTGCGCTCTCGCTGCTGAACTTGAGGCCCGCTGCCGCGCTGGCGGCGGCATGGCTGGCTTTCAGCTCGGCGATCTGCTGCTCCGCCTGCTGCTGGGCCTGGGTGGCTTTGGCTTTCCACTCGGGGTCATAGCCCTCCAGCTTCTTGTTGGCGTCGGCCAGCTGGGTGCGGGCGGCGTCCCGCTCGGCCTTCAGCGTGTCGATGCTCTGTTTGTGGCTCCCGATGTCGCTGCTGTGCAGATCCATGATCTGCTGCAGCTGCTCCTCGGTGATGTCAGGGACGATCCCCTTCACATCCTCACGTTTCATCTTCGTTCCTTTCCGCCCTTCGCTTTTTTCGGGGTCGCTCCCACGGGCTGTGCAGTTTTGCGCCTTGCCGGGCAAATTTGGGCATAAAAATTGCCCGCCCCGGCCTCATGCGGCCAGGTGCAGGCATAGAAAAGCGCTCTTTTAGAGCGCTGCCGGGATCAAAAGAATTTTCAGCGCATTTTTGAGATCAATTCCAGGATAATCTTGATAATAGAGATCCCAATGCAAACAGTCAGCACCACAAAATAGGGCGTCTGCATCTGGATCTGCTCCCCGATCATCCAAAGTAAAACATAATAGAGCATTTTTCTTGGCACCTCATGGAAAACAGGCATGAAAAAAGCACGGTGCGGTTTGCATCGTGCTTTTGGTGTTTAGTTGTTGGATGTGGGCAGTTCGCCCAAGTGTTCCAGAATATCCTGGATGCAACGGGCCTTGAATTCATTCGGCGGTAGTTCTCCGTCGAACAGTTCTGCCTCCTCGTCGTAAGCCGGATTGGGAGGATGTGCCTGCAAGAAGGCTTTCATCTCAGCGATCTCTTCCGGCGTAAAAGTTCGCGCCATACTGTTTCGCCTCCTTCAAAAGTTGCTGCATGGTATCATTGATATCCTGCGGATTCTGGAAAGGTGCAAGGCGTATCTCTGCATCTTGGAACAGGTCGAGAATCCCGTCCCTGTCAAACTGCGATGTTTTTTCTATCGCGTATACAGTCCCATCGTTGCCCACTGCCGTCAGCATCCGCAGATTCTCCCTATTGGCGAATCCTCGAATATCTCCTGGAGAAAAGGTCATCCCGCTGGGGTGGGTGTGCGCCGCTATGTAGGGCACGTCCTGATCCGGGATACGCACCCGCCCCGGTCGATCGCCGAAAATGGTCTCGCCCAATGGCTGCATATCCAGCCCGTAGCAGCGGGCCACTTCGGTGCCTGCCGGACGGGCAGCGGCTTCCTGCAGCATTTCCCGGTGTGCTTGGGCTAACCCCTGCTGGCCTGCCTCGTCCAGCGTGCGGCAGGCAAAGGGCTGCACGGCTTGGAGGGACTGTTCTGTGATGGGCAGATAGCCGCCCCTTATCTCGTCCAGTATACCACGCGCCGCCCGTTCCCGCAACCGCCGCGCCGCATAGGCCGCCCGCTTTTGGGTGTTGATGGCGTCCCGGTCCCGGGCGTACTGCGCCCGGCGCATGGCGTTGATGTCGCCGCCCGCGGCCTGGTACTGCGCCAGATATTTGTCCGGGTCATACCCGGCCACGGTGGTGTTGCTGTCAAATCGGATGGCATACTCGCAGTCGCAGTGGGCGTGGATGTGCTGGGCGTGGTCGCCCTTGAGCGCCTTCTTGCTGGCGGGCTGCCAGCCGTTGCTGGCCAACGTGATGCAAAACGGGCAGGTATCTCCATGGGGCACCCAGGCCCACTCGGCCCCGTCCCGGATGGCGTTTTTCAGCGTGGTATTGGCCCCTGCCTGCTTGACCAGGCGGCTGACGCCGCCCTGCGCGCTCCCGCACGACGGCTTGTAATCGCCCCGCGGCATGCAAAAAACGGGCTCCGCCCTTCCCTTTCGGGAAACGCGGAGCCCGTTTGTTTGCTATGCGCAGCGCGGGATCAATCCAGTTCCAGCGCGCCGGTATACAGCTGATAATAGGTGCCCTTGAGCTTGAGCAGTTCCTCGTGCGTGCCGCGCTCGATGATGCGGCCGTGGTCCAGCACCATGATGGCGTTGGAGTTGCGCACGGTGGACAGGCGGTGGGCAATGACGAACACGGTACGCCCGGTCATCAGCGCGTCCATGCCGCGCTGGACGATGGCCTCGGTACGGGTGTCGATGGAAGAGGTCGCCTCGTCCAGGATCATGACCGGCGGGTCGGCGACGGCCGCGCGGGCGATGGCCAGCAGCTGGCGCTGGCCCTGCGAAAGGTTCGCGCCGTTGCCGCTCAGCATCGTGTTGTAGCCGTCCGGCAGGCGGCGGATGAAGTCGTCTGCACCGGCCAGGCGCGCCGCGGCGATGCATTCCTCGTCGCAGGCATCCAGGTTGCCGTAGCGGATATTCTCCATGACCGTGCCGGTGAACAGGCAGGTATCCTGCAGGACGATGCCCAGAGAACGGCGCAGATCAGACTTCTTGATCTTGTTGATGTTGATGCCGTCGTAGCGGATCTTGCCGTCGTTGATGTCGTAGAAACGGTTGATCAGGTTGGTGATCGTCGTCTTGCCGGCGCCGGTGGACCCGACGAACGCCAGTTTCTGGCCCGGCTTGGCGTACAGCGAAACATTGTGCAGGACGGTCTTTTCGGGCACATAGCCGAAGTTGACGTCATAGAACCGCACGTCGCCGCGCAGGCGGGTGTAGGTGGTGGTACCGTCGTGGTGGGGATGTTTCCACGCCCAGACGTTGGTGCGCTCTTCGCACTCGCTCATGGTGCCGTCGGCGTTCTCCTTGGCGTTGACCAGCGTAACGTAGCCCTCGTCGGTCTCGGGTTCTTCGTCCAGCAGCGCAAAGATACGGTGCGCGCCGGCCAGACCCATGATGACCATGTTGATCTGGTTGGAGACCTGGCCGATGGAACCGGCGAACTGCTTGGTCATGTTGAGGAACGGCACCACGATGCTGATGCTGAACGCCATGCCGGAGATGCTGAGGTTGGGCGCGCCGCTGAGCATCAGGGCGCCGCCCACAAGGGCGACGACGACGTACATGACGTTGCCGACGTTGCCCAGCAGCGGCATAAGGATGTTGGCGAACCGGTTGCCGTTGCGGGCGTTGTAGAAGATCTCGCTGTTGACCTTGTCAAAGTCCGCCTTGGCGGCTTCTTCGTGGCAGAAGACCTTGATGACCTTCTGGCCGGTCATCATCTCTTCCATAAAAGCTTCGGCATTGGCGATGGTGACCTGCTGGCGCAGGAAAAACTTGGACGAACGCGCGGTGATGGCGCGGGCCGCGAACACCATGCAGACAACGCCGACAACGACCAGCGCAGCCAGGATCACACTGTAATAGATCATGATGCAGAACACCACAAGCAGCATGATGCCGGAGATGGTCATCTGGGGCAGGCTCTGGCTGATGAGCTGACGCAGCGTGTCGACGTCGTTGGTGTAGTAGCTCATGATGTCGCCGTGGCCGTTGGTGTCAAAGTAACGGATCGGCAGGTCCTGCATGTGGCTGAACATCTTCTCGCGCAGCTTGCGCAGCGAGCCTTGGGTGATGATGGCCATCATCTGGGTGTAGAAGGTGCCGGCCACCAGGCTGACGAGGTACATGACGATCAGGATGCCCACGAATGTGAGGATCTGCCCCGACACCGCGGACCAGTCGCCGCTCTTATAGCTGTCGTCCACGATCTGGATGACGTTTTGCATAAAGATGGCCGGGGCGGCGCTGACGACCGCGTTGATCACGATGCAGAGCATCGTGATGGGCAGCAGCACCGGGTAAAACTCAAACAGGGTGCGCAGCAGACGGCGCAGCACACCTTTAGGCGCACGCTGGCCGCGCGCCGTGGTGGTACGGGTCTGCGTAGTCTCATTCTTCGCCATTCTGCTCACCTGCCTTATTCTGGGAAGTATAGACCTCGCGGTAGATCTCGCTGGTCTTCATCAGCTCTTCGTGGTTGCCGATGGCGCTGATACGGCCGCCGTCCATGACGATGATACGGTCCGCATCCTCGACCGAGGCAACGCGCTGGGCGATGATGATCTTGGTGGTCTCGGGGATAAATTCACGGAAGCCCTGGCGGATCAGCGCGTCGGTGCGGGTATCGACGGCGCTGGTAGAGTCGTCCAGGATGAGGATCTTGGGCTTTTTCATCAGCGCGCGCGCAATGCACAGACGCTGTTTCTGGCCGCCGGAAACGTTGGAGCCGCCCTGCTCGATCCAGGTATCGTATTTGTCGGGGAACTGCTGGATGAACTCGTCGGCCTGCGCCAGTTTGCAGGCTTCCAGCATCTCCTCGTCGGTCGCGTCGGGGTTGCCCCAGCGCAGGTTGTCCTTGATGGTGCCGCTGAACAGCACGTTCTTTTGCAGCACGACGGCGACGTTGTTGCGCAGCACTTCCAGGTCGTAGTCGCGCACATCGACGCCGCCGACCTTGACGCTGCCCTCGGTCACGTCGTACAGACGCGGGATCAGCTGCACCAGCGTGGATTTGGACGAACCGGTGCCGCCCAGCACGCCGATGACCTCGCCGGACTTGATGTGCAGGTCGACGTTGGAAAGCGCGGTGCGCTCGGCCGTCTTGGAGTATTTGAAGCTGACGTTGTCAAAGTCGATGGAGCCGTCCTTGACCTCGGTGACCGCGTTCTGCGGGCTGGTCAGGCTGCTCTCCTCGCTGAGGACTTCGACGATACGCTCGGCCGATTCCTGCGACATGGTGATCATCGTGAACACCATGGACAGCATCATCAGGCTCATGAGGATCTGGAAGCTGTAGGTGACGATGGCGGACATCTGGCCGACATTGACCGACAGGCCCTGGCTGGTGATGACCAGGTAGGAGCCGTAGGACAGCACAAACGCCATGCCGGCGTAGACGCAGAACTGCATCATGGGGCTGTTGATGGCCATGATGCGCTCGGCCTTGGTGAAGTCGTTGCAGACATCGGCAGCCGCCGCGGCGAATTTCTTCTTCTCGTAATCCTCACGCACATAGCTCTTGACGACGCGCATGGCCTGGACGTTTTCCTGCACCGAGTCGTTGAGGGCGTCGTACTTGCGGAACACGCGGCGGAAGATGGGCATGGCGGCGCGGATGACCAGCACCAGGCCGACGCCCAGCAGCGGGATGGTGACCAGGAAGATCATGGCCAGGCGCCCGCCCATGGCAAAACCCATGATGAAGGAGAAGATGAGCATCAGCGGGCCGCGGATGGCGATGCGGATGATCATCATAAAGGACATCTGCACGTTGACGACGTCGGTGGTCATACGCGTGACCAGGCTGGAGACCGAGAACTTGTCAATATTCTCGAACGAGTAGTCCTGGATATGGTAGAACATATCGGCGCGCAGGTTGCGGGCAAAGCCCGTGGACGCCATGGCGCAGGTGCTGCCGGCGGCGACGCCGAACACCAGCGACAAAACGGCCATGACGACGAGCTGGACGCCGTAGTTGACGATGGTATCCATGCCGCAGCCGGCCTGCATCTCGTTGACGAGGTTGGCGATCGTGAACGGAATGATACATTCCAAAATCACCTCGAACACAACGAGGATCGGCGTGATGATCGCCGGTTTTTTGAACTCGCGGATACTGCGAGCCAGGGTCTTTATCATATGTGACATTCCTCCCTTAGGGTGTGATCTCAGGGGCGTATGCTCCCCTATTCTTCCAGATTGGCGCACATGTGTGCGGCAACGGCGTAAAACTGCTCGATCTGTTCCTGCGTCAGCCCTTTGATGAGAAGTTCGTCCGTCTGGCGGAGGGACGCCATGACTTCTTCCTCCAGTTCGGCCGCTTTCGCAGTCGGGATCAGGCTTTTCAGCCGCGCGTCATCGGCCGCGCTCTCGCGTTGGATCAGGCCGTTTTTCTCCATCAGCTGCAAAATGCCGGTGGCGGTCGAACGGCTCAAACCAAAGGCCGCCTCGACATCGCGCTGGTAGACCGGACCCTCGGCACATTTCAGCACGATAAAGTGCATGACGTGCCCCTGCACCCCGGTCAGCCCCAGGCGCTGCATCGTAGCGTTCAAGCGCCGCTTGATCATGTGGGAAAGGACGTTGATCCAGATCCCACAGGTTTTCTGCATTCCGCTCCCCCCTTTTGTGCGTGTAAAACTTCGTTTGCCTTGCGGCAAAATTGTTCGGAAGCAAACAAATTTTAACGCAGCTTTCGCGGAATGTCAAGACACAATCTCGGGCGCATTTGTGGACGAATCGTGAACTTTTTGCACAAAAAATGTTACAGGCTTTTGCGGGGGCGGCTGCACCCTGGGCGGGCCGGCAAAGCGGCGGTTCCCCGGCATTGCCCAAGGGCGCAAAAACCGCGCAGCCTGGCAAAAAGCGCCGGCTGCGCGGGACTGCTTATGCGGCCAACAGGACTTGAACCTGCACGTCATGGACACTGGACCCTAAAACCAGCGCGTCTGCCAATTCCGCCATGGCCGCACAACACAGGTCAGTGTAGCAAGTTTGGCGGGGTTTGTCAATGCCCCAGGCTGGCCAGGTAGGCGGCGGGGCCGCTCTCGTACAAATCGCCGCCGTGGGCGTCCAGCAGCACCGTCAGCGGGAAATCCCTGACCACAAGACGGCGCACCGCCTCGCACCCAAGGTCCGGCCAGGCGATGACTTCGCAGCTTTGCACGCTGCGCGCCATCAGGGCCCCCGCCCCGCCGATGGCCGCCAGGTAGACCGCACCGTTTTGCACGACCGATGCCTTGACGGCCGCACTGCGCTTGCCCTTACCGATCATGCAGGCAAGGCCCAGGTCCAGCAGGCGCGGTGTGTAGGCGTCCATACGGCCCGACGTGGTGGGACCCGCCGCGCCGATGGCGCAGCCAGGGCGTTCCGGCGTGGGGCCTACGTAGTAGATGGCCGCCCCCTCGATGGGGAACGGCAGCGCCTGCCCGGCGTCCAGCAGTTCCATCATGCGGGCGTGCGCGGCGTCACGCGCCGTGTACACCACGCCGGAAAGCAGCACGGTATCCCCTGCCCGCAGCGGCGCCAGGTCTGCTTGGGTCAGCGGGGTGTGTAAACTATGTTGCATCAGCGCCCTCCCTGCTGCCGCATACGGCGGCGCATCTCTTTGTATTCCTCGTGGTGGCGGTTGACAAATTCCAGCTCTTTGCGTGTGATGCCGTCGTCGGCTTCGCCATCCCCCAGCGGGATGTCGATGCGGCTGCGGGCCGGGCGGCGGTCGTCCCACACGCCGTCCAGCGAAATGTCGATCTCTCGTTTCGCCATGCTCACACCTCCCGGCTGGCGCGGCGCGTGACGTGGCAGCTCATGTTGACCGCCACCGGCAGGCAGGCCACGTGGGTGGGACGCTGTTCGATGGCGACGCCCAGGCAGGTCGTGGCCCCGCCAAAGCCCTGCGGGCCAAAGCCTGTAGCGTTGATCGCCGCCAGCAGTTCGCGCTCCAGCGCCGCATAGTAGGGGTCGGCGTTGGGCACATCCAGCGGGCGCAGCAGCGCTTCTTTGGCCAGCTGGGCGCACTTGTCAAAGCTGCCGCCGATGCCGATGCCCAGCACGATGGGCGGGCAGGGGTTGGCCCCGGCCCGGCGCACGGTATCCAGCACAAGATCCTTGACGCCCTGCACGCCGTCGGCCGGTTTGAGCATGGCCAGACGGCTCATGTTCTCGCTGCCGGCGCCCTTGGGGGCCACGGTGATCTTGCAGCCGCTGCCCGGCACCAGGTGCACCGTCAGGAACGCCGGGGTGTTATCCCCCGTATTGACGCGCTGCAAGGGGTCCGCCGTGATGGACTTGCGCAGGTAGGCTTTCTCGTACCCGCGGCGCACACCCTCGTCGACGGCGGCGTTTAAATCGCCCGCGATGTGCACGTCCTGCCCCAGTTCCACAAAGACACAGGCCATGCCGGTGTCCTGGCAGATGGGCAGTTCCTGCTGCGCCGCGACGCAGAGATTTTGCTGCAACAGGCCCAGCGTCTGTTTGGCCAGCGGCCAGGGCTCGGCCGCCTCGGCTGCGTCCAGCGCCGCTTTGACGTCGGCAGGCAGCGTGGTGTTGGCTTCGATGCACAGCACCTCGACCGCATCGCGGATGGTCTCGGCGTGCAGTTCCCGGATCGTACTCATACGCGCGCCACGCCGCTTTCCCGCGCTGCCTGCGCCACCGCCGCGGCGACCGCTTCGGGCACGCGGGGGTCAAAGGCTTTGGGCAGAATATTGTCCTCGGCAAGTTCGCCGTCGGGGATCAGCCCGGCGATGGCCTTGGCGGCCGCCATCTTCATGGCAGGGTTGATGTCCCGCGCGCGCACCGAGAGCGCCCCCTTGAAGATGCCGGGGAACGCCAGCACGTTGTTGACCTGGTTGGGGAAATCCGACCGGCCGGTACCGATGACGCGCACGCCGGCCGCCTTGGCGGCGTCGGGCATGATCTCCGGCGTGGGGTTGGCCATGGCAAACACGATGGCATCCGGGGCCATCGTCGCGGCCAGTTCCGGCGTCAGGGCGCCGGCCACCGAGGTGCCGATGAAGACGTCCGCGCCGCGGATGGCCTCGGCCAGGCCGCCGTGCAGGCGCTCGGGGTTGGTCTCCGCGGCCAGTTTTTCTTTGTGGCCGGCCAGGCCTTCGGGGCGGCCCGGCACCAGGATGCCGTGCTCATCGACGGCAATAATATGTTTGGCCCCCGCCACCTGCAGCATGTGGATGATGGCCGTTCCGGCCGCACCGGGGCCGTTTTGCACGATGCGCACATCCTCGATGCGTTTGCCGACGACTTTGAGCGCGTTGAGCACGCCCGCCAGCACGATGATGGCGGTGCCGTGCTGGTCGTCGTGAAAGACCGGGATGTCGAGTTCGCGCTCGAGTTCTTCCTCGATGGCAAAGCACTCGGGGCTGCGGATATCCTCGAGGTTGATGCCGCCGAACGTCGGCGCGATGGCCTTGACGGCGGCGACGACCTCCTCTTTGGTGCGGGCGTTCAGGCAGATGGGGAACGCATCCACACCGCCGAACTCCTTAAACAGCACGCACTTGCCCTCCATGACCGGCAGGCCGGCCTCGGGGCCGATATCGCCCAGGCCCAGCACCGCCGTGCCGTTGGTGACGACGGCCACCGTGCGGCCCTTGAGCGTGTAGGTGTATACAGCGTCGGGGTCGGCTTTGATGCGGCGGCAGGGTTCTGCCACGCCCGGCGTGTAGGCGGTGGAAAGCGCGTCTTTGTCCTTGCAGGGCACCAGGCTCTGCACCGTCAGTTTGCCGGGGCCTTTGGCGTGCAGGTCCAGGGCGGCTTGGTTGTAATCCATAACAGTTCCCTCTTTCATTCCTTGGTTTCGGTTTTGGCTTCGGGCTGGGGGTGCGCGCAGGGCGCGTAATCGGGTTCGAGCTTGATGACGCAGAAATGGTCCGGCCAGCGCTGCTGTACGGCGGCGCGCAGCGCGGCGACGAGTTTGGCGCCGCGGCGCTGTTTGTCGGCCATGTATTCGGCCGGGACCGCGCAGTCAAAGATCACATTGGTGTGCGAAGGCCCCGGCACGATGCGCAGATCGTGCACGTTGGCCGCCGGTTCCAGCGCTTTGACTGTTTCCGCCAAAAAGGCACGGATCTCATCGGTATGGGCGTTGCCGGTGACGACGGGGTCGTAGTGGATGGTGGCGATGATGCCGTCCTGCACCAGCAGGTCCCGCTCGACGGTGTCGATGACGTCGTGGCTTTGCATGACGTCGCCCTTGGCGTCCATCTCGATATGGAAGCTGGCCAGCCGGTTGCCGGGGCCGTAGTCGTGGATCATCAGATCGTGCACGCCCAGCACGCCGGGGTAGCCCAGGGCTTTGTTTTCGATGTATTCGGCCAGCTGCGGGTCGGGCGCAGCGCCCAGCAGCGGGTCGATGGTATCGCGCACCATCTGCACGCCGCTGTACAGGATGAACGCCGCCACGCCCAGGCCCATGATGCCGTCCAGGCGGTCGATGCCGGTCAGCACCGTCAGCGCCGAAGCCGCCAGCACGGTGCCGGTGGCGATGACGTCGTTGCGCGCGTCGGCCGCCGTGGCCATCAGCGTTTCGGACTGGATGGTCTGGCCGATGCGGCGGTTGAGCACACTCATCCACAATTTGACGAGGATGGAAACGACGAGCACGGCGGCAGCCAGCCAGCCGAACTGCACCGGCGTCGGGTGCAGCACCTTGGCAAAGCTCTCTTTGAGCAGCTCGACGCCGATGACCAAAATCATGACCGAGACCGCCAGCCCGGCCAGGTACTCGTACCGGGCATGGCCGTACGGGTGGCCGGAGTCCGCCGGGCGCGCGCCGAGCTTGAAGCCCACCAGGCTGACCAGGTTGGAGCTGGCGTCCGAAAGGTTGTTCAAACCGTCCGCCGTGATGGAAACGCTGCCCGCCAGCGTACCGGCGGCCGTCTTGCCCGCAAACAGCAGCAGGTTGCACACAACGCTGACGATGCACGCCAGGTTGCCGTAGGCCGTGCGCACCGCGCGGTCGCCGGTGTTGGCATGGTCGCGGATAAAAGTACGGATCAAAAATTGGATCAAAAAAATTCCCGCTTTCAGAAAACGGCGGACCGTCCACAGTCCGCCGTTGGTTGGTTGTTTTGGATGCGCGGTCAATCCCGCACGATGCAGGCTTCGCGCTCCGGCCCGACCGAGATGTACTTGATCTTGCAGCCGACGAGCGCTTCGAGCCGCTTGACATAGTTCTGCGCGGCGGCGGGCAGGTCCTCGAACTTGCGCACGCCGGTGATGTCGCAGTGCCAGCCGGGCATCGTCTCCAGCACGGGCTGGGCGTCGTCCAGCGTCTTGCCCATCGGGAAACGGTCGGTCAGGGTGCCGTCCGCCAGGCGGTACTTCGCCACGACAGGGATCTCCTCCATATAATCCAGCACGTCCAGCAGCGTCAGCGCCAGCTCATCGCAGCCCTGGCACTGCACGCCGTAGCGGCTGGCGACGGCGTCGAACGGGCCGACGCGGCGCGGGCGGCCGGTGGCGGCGCCGTATTCGTGGCCGTGCTCACGCAGGACGTCCTTTTCCGCTTCGGTCATGGCAAGTTCCGCCGTGAAGGGCCCCTCGCCCACGCAGGAGGAATAGGCTTTCATGATGCCGATGGAAAGATCCAGCTTGCGGCCCGGGATACCGGCCCCGATGGGCGCGTAGGCGCCGATGGTGTTGGAGCTGGAGGTGTAGGGGTAGATGCCGAAGTCGATGTCGCGCAGCGCGCCGAGCTGGGCCTCGAACAGGATCTTCTTGCCAGCGGCGTCCGCCTCGGTCAGGTACTGGCCGACGTCGCAGATGTACGGCGCGAACACCTTGGCGTAATGCTCGCACCAGGCCCACATCTCATCGACGCTGACGGGTTTCTGGCCGTAGATGCTCACCATCGTCAGGTTCTTGGACTCGACGATGGTCTCCAGCCGTTTTTTGACGCCGGCGTCCATGTGGCACAGATCGCCCATGCGCAGCGTCTTTTTCATATATTTATCGCCGTAGGTGTAGGCGATGCCGCGCTTGGTGGAGCCAAACTGCGCGCCGGTCTTGGACAGGCGCTCCTCCTCCAGGCCGTCCTGCGCGACGTGGAACGGCATCGTGATGGTGGCGCGGTCGGAAATTTTCAGGTTCGCGGGGGTGATCTCGATACCCTTCTCGGTCAGCGAGGCGATCTCGCCCTCGAGGTGTTCGGGGTCGATGACCATGCCGCCGCCCATGACGCAGACGACCTCCGGGCGCAGGATGCCCGAGGGGATCAGGTTGAGGATGAACTTGCCGCGTTCATTTTTGACGGTGTGGCCGGCGTTGTCGCCGCCCTGGTAACGCGCGACGATGTCGTAGTCCTGGCTGAGCAGGTCCACCATGCGGCCCTTGCCCTCGTCGCCCCAGTTGATACCGGTGATTGCAGTCAACATAATTTAACCCTCTTTTGCAGTGTCGTTCGGCATTTCAGCCTTCTCCGGTCCGTTCCGGGATCCGCTGCCGTTTTGCATTATACCACACTTTTTGCCGGATTTCCATACCCGTTTTGCCGCAGTTTGCAATTTTATGCACCCGTGCCCGGGCTTTCCCCCTTGATTTTGCCGGCGCCAGCCCTTACAATAAAGCTATATTGCCAGAATGACAATGAGGTCGCCGGCGCGTTTTGCGCTGCAAGCGCGGCCAGCCAACTTACAAAAGGAGCGTATACGCATGTCTGATACCTACTCTCTCGGCACCCTGTGCGTGCAGGGCGGCTACCACCCCGGCAACGGCGAACCGCGCCAGATCCCCATCGTGCAGAGCACGACTTTCAAGTACGATACCTCCGACGAGATGGGCAAGCTGTTTGACCTGGAAGCCAACGGCTACTTCTACTCTCGCCTGCAAAACCCCACCTGCGACGCCGTCGCCGCCAAACTGACGGAGCTGGAAGGCGGCACCGCCGGTATGCTGACTTCCAGCGGGCAGGCAGCCAACTTCTTTGCGTTGTTCAACCTCTGCAACGCCGGCGACCACATCGTGTCCTCCAGCTCGATCTACGGCGGCACCTTCAACCTGATCTCGGTCACGATGGCCAAGATGGGCATCACCGCCACCTTCGTCTCGCCCGACGCCAGCGACGAGGAGCTGGACGCTGCGTTCCAGCCCAACACCAAAGCCGTTTTCGGCGAGACCATCGCCAACCCGGCGCTGACCGTGCTGGATATTGAGCGGTTTGCCGCCGCGGCCCACCGCCACGGCGTACCGCTCGTCGTCGACAACACCTTTGCCACGCCGGTCAACTGCCGGCCGCTCGCCTGGGGCGCCGACATCGTGACCCACTCCACCACCAAATACATCGACGGCCACGGCGGCACCATCGGCGGCGCCATCATCGACGGCGGCAAGTTCGACTGGATGGCCCATGCCGACAAGTTCCCCGGCCTGACCACCCCCGACGAAAGCTACCACGGCATCACCTATGCCGAGCGTTTTGGCATGGGCGGCGCGTTCATCACCAAAGCCACCGCCCAGCTGATGCGCGATTTCGGCTGCACGCAGAGCGCCCTCAACGCCTACATGATCAACCTCGGGCTCGAAAGCCTGCACGTGCGCATGGCCCGCCACTGCGAGAACGGCCAGGCTGTGGCGGAGTTCCTGGCCGGCCACCCCAAGATCGCCTATGTCGATTACTGCGGCCTGCCCGGCGATAAATACCATGCGATCGCCCAAAAATACCTGCCCCACGGCTCCTGCGGCGTCGTCAGCTTCGGCGTCAAGGGCGGGCGCGACGCCGCCAAGGCGTTTATGGGCCACCTGAAAGTCGCCGCCATCGAGACCCACGTGGCCGACGCGCGCACCTGCTGCCTGCACCCCGCCAGCACTACCCACCGCCAGATGAACGACGAACAGCTGCTGGCCGCCGGCGTCAAACCGGACCTGGTGCGCATGAGCTGCGGCCTGGAGGACAAGGCCGACCTGATCGCCGACATTGCCCAGGCACTGGACAAGATCTGAACCCAAAGCCCAGACACGGAGAATTTGTATGCCGCTGATCATCCCCAAAGAACTGCCCGCGTATGACGCGCTCTCGCGCGAGAACGTCTTTGTCATGCACCGCGAGCGCGCGCTGAGCCAGAACATCCGCCCGCTGCGCATCCTGATCCTCAACCTGATGCCCACCAAGATCGTGACCGAGACCCAGTTGGCCCGCCTGCTGGCCAACAGCCCGCTGCAGGTACAGATCACGCTGCTGCAGACGGCCACGCACGATACCTCACACACGTCGCCGGATCATATGCGCGCGTTTTACAAAACGTATGAAGCGGTCAAAAACGAGCGGTTCGACGGCATGATCATCACCGGCGCGCCCATTGAGGACCTGGATTACCCCGACGTCGATTACTGGGACGAACTGTGCGAGATCATGGAGTATACCAAGCGCAACGTCTACTCGACGATCCACCTGTGCTGGGGCGCGCTGGCCGGGCTGTACTACCATTTCGGCATCCCCAAAGTCCACCTGCCGCAAAAGATGTTCGGCGTGTTCGAGCACCGCGTCACCCGCCCCGCCAACCCGCTGGTGCGCGGCTTTGACGAGGTGTTCTACGCCCCGCACAGCCGCTGGGCCGGGCCGGACCGCGCGGCCATCGACGCCTGCCCCAGCCTGCGCATCCTGGCGGAAAGCGATACGGCCGGGCCGATGCTGCTCTCGACCGATTCCGGCCGGCAGATCTTTGTCATCGGCCACCCGGAGTACGACAAATACACGCTGGACACCGAGTACAAGCGCGACGCGGCCGCCGGCAAGCCCATCCAGGTTCCCTGCAACTATTACCCCGGCGACGACCCTGCGCGCGACCCGCTGTTCCGCTGGCGCGCGCACGGGTACCTGCTGTACACCAACTGGCTGAACTACTATGTCTACCAGGACACGCCGTACGACTTAAACGAACTGGAAGCCCTGAAAAAGTAAGGAGACCCGCATGCCCAAGCTCAGCGCCTGCATCGTGGCGTATTGCGATTATGAGGAAGTGTGCGCCGCCGTGCGCAGCATCCTGCACCATACCCCCGCCGCCGACTTTGCCCTGTACGTGGTGGACAATGCCAGCCCCGACGGCTGCGGTGAAAAGCTGGCGGCGACAGATTTTGGCGATGCGCGCGTGACGGTGGTGCCGCTGCCGCAAAACCTCGGGTTCGGCAAAGGGCATAACGCCGTGCTGGACCGCCTGGACAGCGACGTGCATTTTATCCTGAACCCGGACATCGTGCTGACCGAGGATATTTTGGAGCCGATGGCCAAATGGCTGCTGGCCACCCCCGGCGCGGCGATGGCCACCCCGCAGCTGCGCTACCCCGACGGCCGTTTGCAGCACCTGCCGCGCCGCAAACCGACGCCCTGGCTGCTGCTGGCCCGCCAGCTGGCCCCCAAACTGGGCGGGGCGTTCCGCAAAGCGGACGACTACTACACGATGCAAAACGAGGACCTGCACGCGCCGCGGCGCATCGAGTTCTGCACCGGCAGCTTTATGGCCGTGCGCACCGACGTGCTGAAAAAGATCGGCGGGTTTGACCCGGCTTACTTTATGTATGTGGAGGACGCCGACCTGACGCAGAAGGTCCTGCGCGAAGGCACGGTCTGGCTGGCCCCGCAGTTTACCGCCGTGCACGCCTGGCACCGCGCGCCGATGCGCGATGCCGGCAAGTTTAAAATGCAGCTGGTGAGCATGGGGCGGTATTTCCGCAAATGGGGCTGCGGAAAAGGCACCGTGTAAGGCTTGACAAACCGCACCGGCCATGCTACAGTAACGGTATCAGGCTGTTTACCGACGGATTTATGTGGAAGTGACCACAAGGGAGGCAGCCGCAGCAAAAGCCGACCGTCTGGGCTGCCCGCACCAAATACAGTGCGGGCAGCCCTTTTGTTGTGTTGAAAAAGCAGGAGGAAAGCTATGTTGAGCGACATCGAAATTGCCCAGGCCGCCAAAATGCAGCCCATCACCGAGATCGCAGCCCGTTTGGGCCTGCAGGGGCAGGACGTTATCCCCTACGGCCACTACAAAGCCAAGATCGACCACCGCCTGGCCCAAAAAGACGGCCCCGAGGGCAAGCTGATCCTGGTGACGGCCATCAGCCCGACGCCGGCCGGCGAGGGCAAGACCACGACGAGCGTCGGCCTGGCCGACGCCATGAACGCCCTGGGCAAAAAGACGATGCTGTGCCTGCGCGAGCCTTCGCTGGGCCCGGTGTTCGGCATCAAGGGCGGCGCGGCCGGCGGCGGCTATGCGCAGGTCGTGCCGATGGAGGACATCAACCTGCACTTTACCGGCGACATCCACGCCATCGGCACCGCCAACAACCTGCTGGCCGCCATGATCGACAACTCCATCCAGCAGGGCAACCCGCTGAACATCGACCCGCGGCGCATCACCTGGAAGCGCTGCATGGACATGAATGACCGCCAGCTGCGCTTTTTGGTGGACGGCCTGGGCGGCAAAGTGAACGGCACCCCGCGTGAGGACGGCTTTGACATCACCGTCGCCAGCGAGATCATGGCGATCTTCTGCCTGGCGCGCGACCTGGCCGACCTCAAGGAGCGTCTGGCCCGCATCGTCTGCGCCTACACCTACGGCGGCCAGCCCGTCACAGCCGGGCAGCTGGGCGCGGCCGGCGCTATGGCCGCTTTGCTGAAGGACGCCATCGACCCCAACCTCGTCCAGACGCTGGAAAACAACCCCGCCATCATCCACGGCGGGCCGTTCGCCAACATCGCCCACGGCTGTAACAGCGTGCTGGCGACCCGCCTGAGCCTGAAACTGGCCGATTACGTCGTGACCGAGGCCGGCTTCGGCGCCGACCTGGGCGCTGAAAAGTTCCTGGACATCAAGTGCCGCTACGCCGGCCTGCACCCGGCAGCCGTCGTGCTGGTCGCCACGGTGCGCGCGCTGAAATCGCACGGCGGCGTGGCCAAAGCCGCGCTCAGCCAGCCCAACGCCGCGGCCGTACAGGCCGGGGCGGTCAACCTGCAGCGCCATATCCGCAACCTGCAGGGCTTTGGGCTGCCGGTGTGCGTGGCGATCAACGCCTTCCCCACCGATACGGCGGAGGAGATGGACGTCATTTACAAAGTCTGCCGCGAGGCGGGCGTGCCCTGCGCGCTGTCCGAGGTGTTCGCCAAAGGCGGCGAAGGCGGCAAGGCCCTGGCCGAGACCGTGCTCTCGATTTTGGACGACCGCGCCGAACTGCGCTACACCTACGAGCTGAACGCCACGCTGCCTGAGAAGATCGAGGCCGTCGCCAAAAAGATCTACCATGCGGGCGATGTTTCCTACAGCGCCGCGGCGCAGAAAACGCTGGACGAGCTGGCCGCCATGGGCTACGGCGAGCTGCCGGTGTGCATCGCCAAGACGCAGTATTCCTTCAGCGACGACGCCAAGCTGATCGCCGCGCCGGAAAACTTCACGCTGCATGTGCGGGAAGTCCGCCTTTCGGCGGGCGCCGGGTTCGTGGTGGTCGTCTGCGGCAGCATTATGACGATGCCCGGCCTGCCCAAGCACCCGGCGGCCATGGACATCGACGTGGACGCCGACGGCAAGATCACCGGCCTGTTCTGATCCGCCTACAGACAAAAACGCGGGGCTGCCCAGTGGGCAGCCCCGTTTTTTGTTTTTTGCGCGGTTCTTTTGCCGTTTCACGGCGTCATACCGTTTCTTCGGTGTTGTCACTCTCGTAGAGGTTGGCAATATCGGGCGCCGGTTCCCCGCCTGGCAGTTTCTGCCCGAAGGACGGCACAAAGAAAAAGCGGCGGATGATGAAGATCATCGCAATGGCGATGACGCTGACAAGGTTTTGCAGCGCGTCCTCGTGCCCGACGATCATGTGGCGGGCGATGGCGTACAAAAGCACCTCCAGCACGCTGCCGGGGCTGTGCTTGGCCAGCATCTTGATGAACTCGATGCCGATGACGATGTCCAGCGCGCGCTCCAAAAAGACGTGGACTTCCACATCGTTGCCGTCCACGATCAGGCCGGGCATCCATTGCAGCAGCGGCACGATGCTGAGCAGCAGCCCGATCAGCACGATGGCGGAGAGGAACACCTCCAGCAGGCCGGCCGCTTCGGCGATCTGGTCGCGGAAGATCCGTTTGACGCGTTCTTCCTGCCCGTGCAGGGCGGTGCGGGTCAGGCGGGGCTTGGGTTTGTTCATGGCGGTTTTCCTTCCTGTATCGGCATTTTTAGACCGTGCGCACGGCAAAGCGGCGGAAATGTGCCGAAGCGATGCAAAAACTTTATAGATAGCATTATACCATAATTTTCCGCCCTGCGCCAGAAAAATCTTGCGCTCGTTTACAAAGTCATACTTTTACCGAACAGAACTGATCAAATACGACAAAAAGCGGCGGGCAAAACCGGCCCCTGTGGTTTTTTGGCTGAAAAACCGGCCGCCGTCTTGCTTTTTTGGTGCTTTCGCCTTACACTGATTTTACAAGGGTACTTTACTTCTTTCTTGTAAGGGGGGAGCTTCCGTGCAAGGTCTGTGGTCTCATTTCCGCTTCGTCCACGGGGGCTTTGTACCCGCCGCACCGTATAGCAGCATATCCGCAGCGCAGTGTACCGTTTTCCCGGCCGCTGCGCTCTTTTTATCTGCACACAATGGGAAGGAGCTTTACCAATGAAAAAAGTAGCGATCATCATGGGTTCCGACAGCGACTGGCCGGTCGTCAAAGGCGCTTGCAGCGTGCTGAAAGAGTTTGGCGTACCGTATGAGGCGCACATCCTCTCGGCCCACCGCACGCCGGAGGCTGCCGCCGCCTTTGCCAAGTCTGCCCGCACCAACGGGTACGGCGTGATCCTGTGCGCCGCCGGCATGGCCGCGCACCTGGCCGGCGCGTTTGCCGCCAACACCACCCTGCCGGTCGTGGGTATCCCCATGAAAGGCGGCGCGCTGGACGGCCTGGACGCCCTGCTGGCCACCGTACAGATGCCCAGCGGCTTCCCCGTAGCCACCGTCGCGCTCAACGGCGCCAAGAACGCCGCCTACCTGGCCGTGGCCATCCTGGCTGTGGCCGACGAGACGCTGGCCACCAGGCTGGACGCCTTCCGCGCCGACACCGCGGCCGCCATCGCCAAAAAGGACGCGGCCATCGCCGCCGAAGCCGCCGCGCTGTAAGCAACTATATCTTGCACGATCGCCAAAAACAGGGTACAATATAAGCAATACCGGCCCTGTTTCCATATCAACAGTAAAGGGAGCGTTTGAACATGAAATACGAAGTCAAAGAACAGATGTACGAAGGCAAAGCCAAACAGGTTTTCGCTACCAATGACCCCGGCATCGTCATGGTCCACTACAAGGATGACGCCACCGCCGGCGACGGCGAGAAGAAGGGTACCATCCGCGACAAGGGCATCGTCAACAACAAGCTGTCCAACGCGCTGATGCAGAAGCTGGAAAAAGAAGGCATCCCCACCCATTATGTTGAGGAGATCAACGACCGCGACACCTTTGTGAAGAAGGTCGAGATCGTGCCGCTGGAGGTCATCATCCGCAACGTCGCCGCCGGCCACTTCAGCCTGCGCATGGGCGTGCCTGAAGGCACCCCCTTCAAGACCCCCATCCTGGAGTTCAGCTACAAGAACGACGACCTGCACGACCCGTTCATCAACCACTACTACGCCCTGGCGCTGGACCTGGCCACCCAGGAGGAGATCGACACCATCACCAAGTACGCCTTTAAGGTCAACGAGGTGCTCAAGCAGATCCTGCTGGAGGCCAACATCCGCCTGATCGACTTCAAGCTCGAGTTCGGGCGCCTGGCCGACGGCACCATCATCCTGGCCGACGAGATCAGCCCCGACACCTGCCGCTTCTGGGACGCCACCACCGGCGCCCACCTGGACAAAGACCTGTTCCGCCGCGACATGGGCGGCGAGGCCGACGCGTACCAGGAAGTCATGAAGCGCCTGCTGGGCTAAGGCATAGAAAACGGAGCACAATGCGTAATGAGTGAATTTTCGCAATACGCCGACACGCTGCACGAGGAATGCGGCGTTTTCGGCATCTATGACAAGACCGGCGCCACCGATATGGTCAGCGCCGTGTACAGCGCGCTGTACGCTTTGCAGCACCGCGGGCAGGAAAGCTGCGGCATCGCCCTGAACGTCGACGGCGTGCTTTCGGGCCACCGCGACCTGGGGCTGGTGAGCGAGGTGTTCCCCAAGCGTGTGCTGGAGGAACTGCCCCACGACGCTAAAATGGCGACCGGCCACGTGCGCTATGCCACGGCCGGGCAGCGCAGCCGTTCCAACGCGCAGCCGATGATCCTGCACCACTGCAAAGGCGCCATGGCCGTCTGCCACAACGGCAACCTGGTCAATGCCGCCGACCTGCGCCATAAGCTCGAGATGAGCGGCTCGATCTTCCACGGCACGTCGGACACCGAAGTCATCGCCTATCTGCTGACGCAGAACCGCCTGCTGACGCCCAACATCGAGATGGCCGTCAGCCGCACGATGCACGACATCCAGGGCGCGTTCAGCCTCGTCATCATGACGCACACCAAGCTCATTGCGGCGCGCGACCCCCACGGGTTCCGCCCGCTGTGCATCGGCGAGCTGCCGGACGGCAGCGGCTGGGCGTTTGCCAGCGAGTCCTGCGCGCTGGACGCCGTCGGCGCCAAGTTCCTGCGCGACGTGCGCCCCGGCGAGATCGTCATCGCCGACCATTCCGGCCTGCGCAGCATCACCGAGCACTGCGGCAAGGCCCCCCACACGCTGTGCGTATTTGAGTACATCTACTTTGCGCGCCCCGACTCGGTGCTGGAAGGCACCTGCGTGCACGAGGCGCGCCTGCAGGCCGGCAAGTTCCTGGCGCAGGAGCACCCGGTGGATGCCGACGTCGTCATCGGCGCGCCGGACTCCGGCCTGGACGCCGCGCTGGGCTATGCGCAGGAGAGCGGCATCCCCTACGGCATTGGGTTTATCAAGAACAAATACGTGGGCCGCACCTTCATCCAGGGCAGCCAGGCCCAGCGCGAAAACAGCGTGCGCATCAAGCTCAACGCCATCCCCTCGACGGTGGCGGGCAAGCGCGTCGTGCTGGTGGACGATTCCATCGTGCGCGGCACCACCAGCGCCCGCACCATCCGCCTGCTGCGCGAGGCCGGCGCCAAGGAAGTGCACTACCGCATCAGCGCGCCGCCGTTCATCCACCCCTGCTATTTCGGCACCGACATCCCCGATGAAAAGCAGCTGATCGCTACCGGGCATACCGTCGAGGAGATCAACAAGCTTGTCGGTTCCGACACGCTGGGTTACCTGAGCGTCGAGCATGTGCGCCAGCTGGCCATCCACAGCCACTGCGGTTTCTGTGACGGCTGCTTTACCGGGCAGTACCCGGTGGACCCGCCGGCCAGGACGATGGACATCGTGTACGACAAACCGCTGAGCATCTCCAACCCCAGCAAAAAACTGTGACAGGGCGCGCCCCGAATAGGAGTTACTGACATGGAAAAAAGCTATTCTGCCAGCTACGCCGCCGCCGGCGTAGACATTACGGCCGGCTACCGCTCGGTCGAGTTGATGAAACAGTACGTGGCCCGCACGATGACTGAACAGTGCATCGGCGGCCTGGGCGGCTTTGGCGGCCTGTTTGAGCTGGACTGCACCGGCATGGAACACCCGGTGCTGATCTCCGGCACCGACGGCGTCGGCACCAAGCTGCGCGTGGCCCAGTACCTGAACAAGCACGATACCATCGGCATCGACTGCGTGGCGATGTGCGTCAACGACGTCATCTGCGCGGGCGCCAAGCCGCTGGTGTTCCTGGACTACATCGCCTGCGGCAAGAACATCCCCGAAAAAATCGCCGAGATCGTCAAGGGCGTGGCCGAAGGCTGCGTGCAGGCCGGCTGCTCGCTGGTGGGCGGCGAAACGGCCGAACACCCCGGCATGATGCCGGAGGAAGAATACGACCTGGCCGGGTTCACCGTCGGCGTCGTGGACAAGAGCAAGATCCTGGACAACTCCACCATGCAGCCCGGCGACGTGATCCTGGCGCTGCCGTCCACCGGCGTGCATTCCAACGGGTTCTCGCTGGTGCGCAAAGTGTTTGGCATCGACGACCACCCCGAAGTGCTGGACAAAACCTTTGCCGGCCTGGACAAGCCCCTGGGCGAAGCGCTGCTGGCCCCGACGAAGATCTACGTCAAGCCGGTACTGGCGCTGATGGAGCAGGTCAACGTCAAGGGCGTCTCCCACATTACGGGCGGCGGCTTTTATGAGAACATCCCCCGCAGCCTGAAAAAAGGCTGCGCCGCGCGCATCGCCAAAGCGGACGTGCGCACGCCGGCGCTGTTCGACGTGCTGGCGCGCGAAGGCAATGTGCCCGAGCGCGACATGTTCAACACCTTCAACATGGGCGTGGGCATGACGCTGGTCGTCGCGGCCGAGGATGCCGACAAGGCGCTGGCGGTCCTGCACGACCAGGGCGAGGATGCCTACCGCCTGGGCGTCATTGTTGAGGGCGACGGGGTGGAACTGGTATGAAACGGGTAGCGGTACTGGTATCCGGCGGCGGCACCAATTTGCAGGCGCTGCTGGAAAGCGAACGCCGCGGCGAAAACCCGAACGGCAAGATCGTGCTGGTGGTCGCCAGCAAGCCCGGCGTCTATGCGCTGGAGCGCGCGGCGAATTTCGGCGTCGAGAGCGCCGTCGTCGCCCGCAGGGACTACGCCGACAGCGCGGCGTTTGACGCCGCCTTGCTGGAGACGCTGCAAAGCCACCGCATCGACGTTGTGGTGCTGGCAGGGTTCCTCTCGGTCCTGGGGCCGCGCGTGATCGAGGCATACCGCGACTGCATCCTCAACGTCCACCCCAGCCTGATCCCCAGCTTCTGCGGGCCCGGTTTTTACGGCCTGCGCGTGCATGAGGCAGCGCTGAAACGCGGCGTCAAGCTGACCGGCGCCACCGTGCACCTGGTGAACGAGGAATGCGACGGCGGGCCGATCCTTTTGCAGAAAGCGGTGGCCGTACAGCCCGGCGACACGCCGGAAACGCTGCAAAAGCGCGTGATGGTGGAAGCCGAGTGGCAGCTGCTGCCCCGGGCGCTGGCTATGGTTTGCAACGACGAGGTATAACATTATGAAAAAGAATCTGTACAAGTATCTGGCCGGCAACGAGTACCCCGGCCGCGGCATCGTGCTGGGCCGCACCCCCGACGGCCGCAAGGCGGTCATCGCCTACTGGATCATGGGCCGCAGCGCCAACAGCCGCAACCGCGTGTTTGAGGCGATCCCCGGCGGCATCCGCACGGTGGCGGCCGACCCGGCCAAGCTGGAGGACCCGCACCTGATCATCTACAACGCGGTGCTGACGCTGCGCGAGACGACGGTGGTGACCAACGGCGACCAGACCGATACCATCGCCCAGTTCATCACCGACAACCTCTCGCCCGGGTACAGCTTTGAGGCGGCGCTGAACACCCGCACCTATGAGGATGACGCCCCCAACTTTACGCCGCGCATCTCCGGCGTGGTGGATATGCGCCGCGGCGGCTACAAGCTGTCCATCGTCAAAAGCTGCGACGGCAACGCCGCCAGCGTGCAGCGCCAGGTCTTTGACTACCCGCAGCCCGTCGCCGGCGAGGGGCATTTCATCAGCACCTACCTCAAAAACGGTTCCCCCATCCCCAGCTATGCCGGCGAGCCGATGCGCGTGGCCATCGACGAGAACGACGGCAATGAACTGGCCGGCAAACTGTGGGAAGCGCTCAACGACGACAACAAAGTCAGCCTGTTCGTGCGCACCATCACGCTGGAGACCGGCGACTATGAGGACATCATCCTAAACAAATACAACGCAGTGGAGGGGTAAACGATGAAAGAGTTCCAGCTGAAATACGGCACCAACCCCAACCAGAAGCCCGCCCGCATCTATATGGCGAACGGCGCGGACCTGCCGGTCGAGATCCTCAACGGCAAGCCGGGGTACATCAACTTTCTGGACGCCTTCAATTCCTGGCAGCTCGTGCGCGACCTGAAGAAAGCGCTGGGCCTGCCGGCGGCGGCCAGCTTCAAACACGTCTCCCCCGCCGGCGCGGCCATCGGCCTGCCGCTGGATGACACGCTGCGCGCCATGTACCATGTAGCCCCCGACGCGCAGCTCAGCCCGCTGGCCTGCGCCTACGCCCGCGCCCGCGGCGCTGACCGTATGTCGAGTTTTGGCGACTGGATCGCGCTGTCTGACGTCTGCGACCTGGCTACGGCCAAGCTGATCCAGCATGAAGTCAGCGACGGCATCATCGCCCCCGGCTACGACGCCGACGCGCTGGAAGTGCTCAAGAGCAAGAAAAAAGGCAACTACAACATCGTTGCCATCGACCCGGCCTACGAGCCCGAAAAGCTCGAGACCCGCACGGTGTTCGGCGTCAGCTTTGAGCAGGGCCGCCAGGACCTCGAGATCTCGGACGCAACGATGCTGCAAAACATCGTGACGAAAAACAAGGACATCAGCCCCGAGCAGCGCCGCGACCTCATCATCAGCCTGATCGTGCTCAAATACACGCAGTCCAACAGCGTGTGCTACGTGCAGGACGGCCAGACCATCGGCGTCGGCGCCGGCCAGCAGAGCCGCGTCCACTGCACGCGGCTGGCCGGCCAGAAAGCCGACAACTGGCAGCTGCGCCACATGCCCAAGGTGCTGGGGCTGCCCTTCCGCCCTGACATCACCAAGCCCAACCGCGACAATGCCATCGACGTCTACATCGGCGAAACGCCGGAGGATGTCATCGGCGACGACGTCTGGGCCGAGACCTTCACCGAGCAGCCCGCGCCGCTCACTGCCGAAGAAAAGCGTGCCTGGCTGGACCAGGTGACCGGCGTGGCCTTGGGCAGCGACGCGTTCTTCCCCTTTGGCGACAACATCGAGCGTGCGCGCCGCAGCGGCGTGACCGCCATCGTGCAGCCGGGCGGGTCCATCCGCGACCAGCAGGTCATCGACACCTGCGACCGCTACGGCATCGCCATGGCGATGTGCGGCATCCGCCTGTTCCACCACTAAAAAAGCACGTGCCTGCAGCGCTTTTGCACTGCGGGCCGCTGCTGTTCAAAGGAGTATGCTATGAAGATTCTGGTCGTAGGCGGCGGCGGGCGTGAGCACGCCATCATCCGCGCGCTGAAACAAAGCCCGCAATGCACCGAGATCTGGTGCGCGCCCGGCAACGGCGGCATCAGCTATGACGCCACCTGCAAAGCCATCCCCGCCACCGACGTGGAGGCGATGGTCGCCTTTGCCAAGGAGGAAGCGTTCGATTACGTCGTCGTCGCGCAGGACGACCCGCTGGCGCTGGGCATGGTGGACGCGCTGGCCGCCGTGGGCATCCCGGCGTTCGGCCCCGACAAGGCGGCCGCCCGCATCGAGGCCAGCAAGGTGTTCAGCAAAAACCTGATGAAAAAGTACGGCATCCCCACCGCCGACTACGCCGTGTTCGACGACCCGGCCAAGGTGCTGGCTTATGTCGAAGAAAAGGGCAGATACCCCGTCGTCATCAAGGCCGACGGCCTGGCGCTGGGCAAAGGCGTGCTGATCTGCCAGGACCATGCACAGGCCGAGGAAGCCGTCAAGGAGATCATGCTGGACAAAAAGTTCGGCGCTTCCGGCAACCATGTCGTCGTGGAAGAATTTCTGACCGGCCCCGAAGTCAGCGTGCTGTCCTTCTGCGACGGCAAGACCGTCAAACCGATGGTCTCCAGCATGGACCACAAGCGCGCGCTGGACGGCGACCAGGGCTTGAACACCGGCGGCATGGGCACCGTAGCCCCCAACCCCTACTACACCCCCGAGGTGGCCGACCGCTGCATGAAAGAGATTTTTGTGCCCACGGTGGAAGCAATGCAGAAAGAGGGCTGCCCCTTTAAAGGCTGCCTGTACTTTGGCCTGATGCTGACGCCCGACGGCCCCAAAGTCATTGAGTACAACTGCCGTTTTGGCGACCCCGAGACCCAGGTGGTGCTGCCGTTGCTGGAAAGCGACCTGCTGACGGTCATGCTGGCGACGACGAACGGCACGCTGGAGGAGACCGAGGTCAAGTTCCGCGACGGCGCGGCCGCCTGCGTGATCCTGGCTTCCGGCGGGTACCCCCTGGCCTATGAAAAAGGCAAAGAGATCACCGGCCTGGTAAACGGCCAGCTGCCCGGCGGCGGTGCGACGGTCTACCACGCCGGCACGGCGCTGCAAAACGGCAAGCTCGTCACGGCGGGCGGCCGCGTGCTGGGCGTGACGGCCACTGCCGCCACCCTGCCCGCTGCGCTGGAGGCCGCCTATGCGGCCAGCGACGCCATCCATTTTGACAAACTGCACCGGCGCAGCGACATCGGCGCGCGCGCGTTGGCTGCGCTGAAAGCGAGGGATTGATATGGTATACCGCATTTATGTGGAAAAGAAACCCGGCTTTGACGGCGAAGCCCAGAGCCTGCTGCATGAGCTGACCGAGCTGCTGGGCATCCAAAGCCTGAAGGGCCTGCGCCTGCTCAACCGCTACGACGTCGAAGGCATCGACCGCGCCCTGTTTGAGCGCGCCATCCCCACGGTGTTCAGCGAGCCGCCGGTCGACGTGACCTACGACACCCTGCCCGAGGCCAAGACGGTGTTTGCCGTCGAGTATCTGCCCGGCCAGTTCGACCAGCGGGCGGATTCTGCCAGCCAGTGCATCCAGCTGCTGAGCCAGGGCGAGCGCCCCGACGTGCGCAGCGCCAAGGTCTACCTGCTGGAGGGCGAGCTTTCGGACGCCGACCTGGCCGAGATCAAGAAGTACCTCATCAACCCTGTCGAGGCCCGCGAAGCCAGCCTGGACGAGCGCACGACGCTGAAGATGGAGTTTGCCGTGCCCAGCGCCGTCGAGACGCTGACCGGGTTTATCGGCCTGGATGAGGATGCGCTGGAAGCGTTCCGCGTGGAAAAGGGCCTGGCGATGGACCACGCCGACATCGTGTTCTGCCAGGACTACTTCAAGAGCGAGCACCGCGACCCCACCATCACCGAGATCCGCGTCATTGACACCTACTGGTCCGACCACTGCCGCCACACGACGTTCGGCACCATTCTGGACGACGTGCAGATCGACGACGAGGTCGTGCAGGCCGCCTTTGACCGCTACATGGCGCTGCGCGCCGAGACCGGCCGTGACCAAAAGAACCGCACCCTGATGGACGCCGCCACCATCGGCGCCAAGGCGCTCAAACAGCGCGGCATCCTGAAAAACCTCGACGAGAGCGAGGAGATCAACGCCTGCACCGTCAAGATCCAGTGCGATGTCGACGGCGAGCTGCAGGACTGGCTGTTCCTGTTCAAGAACGAGACCCACAACCACCCCACCGAGATCGAACCGTTCGGCGGCGCGGCCACCTGCATCGGCGGCGCCATCCGCGACCCGCTTTCGGGCCGCAGCTACGTCTACCAGGCCATGCGCGTGACCGGCGCGGGCGACCCGCTGCAGCCGGTGGCCGAGACGATGCCCGGCAAGCTGCCGCAGCGCAAGCTGGTGACGACCGCCGCGGCCGGCTATTCCAGCTACGGCAACCAGATCGGCCTGGCGACCGGCCAGGTCAGCGAGCTGTACCACCCCGGCTACGTGGCCAAGCGCATGGAGATCGGCGCGGTGGTGGGCGCTACGCCGGCCAGCCATGTCCGGCGCGAGGAACCCGCCCCCGGCGACGTCATCATCCTGCTGGGCGGCCGCACCGGCCGCGACGGCATTGGCGGCGCGACCGGTTCCAGCAAGGCGCACAAGCTCACGAGCCTGGAGACCTGCGGCGCTGAGGTGCAAAAGGGCAACGCCCCCATCGAGCGCAAACTCCAGCGCCTGTTCCGGCGTGAGGACGCCTGCCGCCTGATCAAGCGCTGCAACGACTTCGGCGCGGGCGGCGTGTCGGTCGCCATCGGCGAGCTGGCCGACGGCCTGTCCGTCGACCTGAACAAGGTCACCAAAAAGTACGAGGGCCTCGACGGCACCGAACTGGCCATCAGCGAAAGCCAGGAGCGCATGGCGGTGGCCGTTGCGGCCAAGGACGCCGAGACGTTCATCGGTTATGCGCATGAGGAAAACCTTGAAGCGACCATCGTGGCCGAAGTGACCGAGGAAAAGCGCATGCGCGAGTACTGGAATGGCACCGCCATCGTCGACCTTTCGCGCGCGTTCCTCAACTCTAACGGCGCCGAGCGCCATGCCTGCGCGCACATCCTGCGGGGCCATACCTGGCAGCCGCAGTGGGCCGGCAGCACCTTTGCCGAGAAGATGGAAAGCCTGGTCACCGACCTCAACGTTTGCAGCCAGAAGGGCCTGGGCGAGCGTTTTGACTCGACCATTGGCGCGGCGACGGTGCTGATGCCCTACGGCGGCAAGTACCAGCTGACCCCCGCCATGGCGATGGCCGCCAAGCTGCCGGTGGATGGCGAAACGACGACCTGCAGCGGCATGGCCTGGGGCTTCAACCCCTACCTGAGCGAGGCCGACCCCTACCGCGGCGCGTTTTTGGCCGTGGTGGAAAGCGTGACCAAGCTGGTGTGCGCCGGTTTCCACCACAAAGATATGTACCTGACCTTCCAGGAATATTTTGAGCACATGAACGACGACCCCACTCGCTGGGGCAAGCCGCTGGCGGCCCTGCTGGGCGCGCTGGACGCGCAGATGGGCCTGGGCATCGCCTCCATCGGCGGCAAGGACAGCATGTCCGGCAGCTTTGAGGGGCTGAACGTTCCCCCGACGCTGGTCAGCTTTGCCACGGCCATCGGCAAAACGCGCGATGTGCAGAGCGCCGAGTTCAAAAAAGCCAACAGCTCCGTCGTCATGCTGCGCCCGCAGTACAAGGACGGCCTGCCCGAGATCGGCAGCCTGCTCTCGATCTACAAGACCGTCGAGCAGATGATCGACGAGGGCAAGGTGCTGGCGGCTGCCACGCCGGGTTACGGCGGCATTGCCGAGGCGCTGTTCAAGATGTGCGTGGGCAACCACGTGGGCCTGCAGCTGAGCAACAGCCTGGACCTGAACGAGCTGTTCCAGCCCGCTTACGGCACCGTGATCCTGGAATTGCTGGACCCCGCCGCCGGCGAGTTCATCGGCTTTACCACGGTGGATTACACGCTGGAGGCCGAGGGCAACGCCATCGACCTGGCCCGTTTGCAAGAACTGTGGGAGGCCAAGCTGGAACCGGTGTTCCCCTACCGCGGCAAGGGCGACGCCGTGCCGGCTTTGCAGTATGAATGCCCGATGGCCAAGCGTGTTGCGCCGGCCGTGCGGCTGGTCACACCGCGCGTGGTCATCCCCGTGTTCCCCGGCACCAACTGCGAGTACGACACCGCGCGCGCGTTCCGCCGCGCCGGGGCCGACCCGCATGTGCTGGTGCTGAAAAACCTGACCCCCGCCGACGTTGCCGAAAGCTGCGAGGCGCTGGTCAGGGAACTGGACGAAGCGCAGATCCTGATGCTGCCGGGCGGTTTCTCCGGCGGCGACGAGCCGGACGGCAGCGCCAAGTTCATCACGGCGTTCTTCCGCGCGCCGGCGGTGGCGGATGCCGTCAACCGCCTGCTGAACCAGCGCGACGGCCTGGCCCTGGGCATCTGCAACGGGTTCCAGGCGCTGATCAAGCTGGGGCTTGTGCCCTACGGCGAGATCCGCCCCATCACGAAAGACGACCCGACGCTGACGTTCAACACCATTGGCCGCCACCAGAGCATGCTGGTGCGCACGCGCGTGGCCTCCAACAAGAGCCCCTGGCTGAGCGAGTGCAATGTCAACGACGAGCACCTGATCGCCATCAGCCACGGCGAAGGCCGCTTTGTCTGCAACGAGACGCTGCTGCAGCAGCTCATCGACAACGGTCAGGTCGCCACGCAGTATGTCGATTTGACCTGCAGCCCCACAATGGATCTGCGCTACAACCCCAACGGCAGCGTGCTGGCCATCGAGGGCATCACCAGCCCCGACGGCCGCGTGCTGGGCAAGATGGGCCACAGCGAGCGCAGCGCCGACGCGCTGTACAAAAACGTCACCGGCGACAAGTACCAGCCGATCTTTGAGGGCGGCGTCAACTACTTCAAGCTGTAAACGCCGGGCAGAAGAAAGGATTTTCCCATGGCACAACACGACCGTTATATCTCGCCGTTCAGCACCCGCTATGCCTCGGACGAGATGCAGTATATCTTCTCTGACGACAACAAGTTCCGCACCTGGCGCAAGCTGTGGATCGCGCTGGCCAAGGCCGAGCAGAAGCAGGGCCTTGCCATCACCGACGAGCAGATCGCCGAGCTGGAAGCGCACAAGGACGACATCAACTACGAGGATGCCGTCGCGCGCGAAAAACTGGTGCGCCATGACGTGATGAGCCACGTCTACGCCTACGGCCTGCAGTGCCCCAAGGCCAAGGGTATCATCCACCTGGGAGCCACCAGCTGCTATGTGGGCGACAACACCGACGTCATCATCATGCGCGAAGCGCTGCAGCTGGTGCGCAAAAAAATCGTCGGCGTGCTGGCGAACCTGGCCAAATTTGCCGCCGAGTACAAGGCCATGCCCTGCCTGGCCTACACCCACTGCCAGCCCGCACAGCTGACGACCGTGGGCAAGCGCGCCACGCTGTGGATGAACGAGCTGTACATGGACCTTGCGGAGATCGACCACCAGATCAGCCAGCTGGCGCTGCGCGGCGTCAAGGGCACCACCGGCACCCAGGCCAGCTTTATGGAGCTGTTTGGCGGCGATTCCGCCAAGGTCAAAGCCGTCGAGGCCGATGTCTGCGCCCAGATGGGCTTTGCCAAGGTCGTGCCGGTGTGCGGCCAGACCTACAGCCGCAAGGTGGATTACAACGTGCTGTCCGCCGTAGCGGGCCTGGGCCAGAGCGCCATGAAGATGGCCACCGACATCCGCCTGCTGGCGAACTTTAAGGAGATGGAGGAACCGTTTGAGAAAAACCAGATCGGTTCCTCGGCCATGCCCTACAAGCGCAACCCCATGCGGTGCGAGCGTATCTGCGCGCTGGCGCGCTACCTGATGGTGGACGTGCTGAACCCCGCCATGACCGCCGGCACCCAGTGGTTTGAGCGCACGCTGGACGATTCCGCCAACAAGCGCATCGCCATGGCCGAAGGCTTTTTGGCGGCCGACGCCATCCTCAACATCCTGCTCAACGTATCGGACGGGCTGGTCGTCTACCCCAAGGTCGTCCGCAGCCGCGTGATGGCCGAGCTGCCGTTCATGGCCAGCGAGAACATCATGATGAAAGCCGTCAAGAAAGGCGGCGACCGCCAGGAACTGCACGAGCGCCTGCGCGAGCACGCCGTGGCCGCTGCCGCCGTCGTCAAGCAGGATGGCAAGCCCAACGACATGATCGCCCGTGTGGAAGCCGACCCCGCCTTTGGCCTGACGCGCGAGGAGATCGAGGCGGAGCTGAGCCCCGAAGCCTTTACCGGCCGCGCGCCCGAACAGGTCGAGGAGTACCTGCGCGACGTCATCCAGCCGCTGCTGGATGCCAACGCCGAAAATCTGAACCAGAAAGTGGAGCTGAACGTCTGATCGGCCGTTCCGCCCCGCCATGACCAAAGCCCCTGCCGACCGGCATCTGCCGGTCGGCAGGGGCTTTTTGTTGGCCTTTTTATTCTTGCGGGGCGGGGGTCTCTTCCCCGCTCTCGCCTTCCCCTTCTCCGTCTTCCCCCTCTTCCGGTTCCGGAGTGGGTTCCGGTGTCGGTTCGGGTTCCTCGGGGGCAAAGTAGCCCCGGATCTCGCCGTCGGTCTGCTGGTAGCTGACATCCAGGGTACCGCGGTCGCTGGCCAGCAGGCCTTTTTCCGGGTCCAGCAGCGCAGCGGCGGCCAGGCGGACTTTGTAGTCCAGCCGGTTGGCGTTGCCCAGCGTCACGACGATGCGCCCCTGGTAGGTAAAGCTGAGTTTGCTCTGGTCCATGACGTCGATCGCCGTCACGCCGTCAGTCAGGCCTTCACTTTCCAGCAGCGCGCACAGCTGCGTCAGCGTTTCCTCTGCCGTCGGGCGGGCGGCCTCCGGGGTGGCGGCCGTATCGCCTTCCAGCAGCGAGTTGTAGGTCTGCGGCGTCAGGGTCTGCCCTACCTCGGGCGTGAAATCCGCCGGCAGCGAGCAGGAAAGCAGCGTCAGCCCTTCCGGCTGGGAGAGTTCGCTGCGCAAAATCTTGCGCGCATCGCTGAGGACCACCCACCCGCCGGAATACATGCAGGCAAACCGCTCGGTGGCGGGGCGTACTTTGACGACCACCGTGCCCGGCAGCTGCACATCGACGCGGACTTCTTCCAGATACGGGAACTGCGCTTGCAGCCGCTGCGTTTTTTCTGCCGTGGAAAAGCCGAACAGGTTGCTGTTCTGCTCGATGCCCAGCGCGGCGATGATCTCGTCCTCGGTGTAGATGCCGGTATCGGCGGGGGTGCTGCGGTCGAAATTCTCGATGCGGAACGCCGTGACCTTGAACAGCAGGTTGACCGACACAAACGCCCCCAATACCAGCACCGCCAGCACGCCCAGCACACCCAGCGCGCGGCGGCGGTTGCGGCGGCGCAGCACTTCGGCCTGGGTGACGCGGCGCTGGCGGCGCGGCGTGCCCGGCACATACCCCGCTTTTTGGGGGTTGAGCTGCGGCTGCGGGCGGCGCGGCGGTTTTGGCTGCGGACCCGGGCGCTGGCGCGGCGGGGCCTGCTTTTGCAGGCCCATACGGCTGCCCAAACTGCGTTTTTGCGCCGGGCGCGCAAAGGAGCCGCCCCTGGACTTTTGCTGGCGGCTGCGCTGGTCGCGGTCCATGTGGGTGGCTCCTCTCCTGGAAATTACGGGTAAAGCATTTTTACTTTACAAGGTTCAACAGTTTTTCGGTGATCTCATCCAGGCTGCGCGGGTTGCCCAGTTTTTTGGCGCTTGCCCCCATGGCGGACAGCTGGCCCGGCGTTTCCAGCAGGCGCTGGACGGTATCGACGAGCGTTTGCCCGGTCAGGTCTTTTTCCTCGATCACGACGGCGGCGCCGGCGTTCTGCAGTTCCAGCGCGTTATAATACTGGTGGTTTTCGGCCACGTTGGGGCTGGGGATCAAGATCGACGCGCGGCCCACGGCCTCCAGCTCGGCCAGCGTCAGCGCGCCGGAACGCGCAATGACCAGGTCCGCTGCGGCCAGCAGCTGCGGCATATTGTTGATATAGGGCGTCACGACAAGGTTGGGCCCCGGCGCAAAGTTTTTCTTGCGCTGCAGGTTGGCAAACAGCGCCACGCCGCGGCGGCCGGTGGCGTGCAGGTGCAGCACCGGCAAGTCCTGCTGCTGCTCCCACGCGCAGAGGTCGGCGACGACTTCGTTGATGCGGTCCGCCCCCAGGCTGCCGCCAAAACTCAAAATGACGGTGCGGTCCCCTGCGTTCAGCTGACGGCGCGCAGCCGCACGGTCTGCGGCCAGCACTTCGGGCCGGACCGGGTTGCCGACGACAAAGGTCTTATCCGGCGCGCCGAGTTTTTCCACCGCATCGGCGCTGGCCGCCAACACCAGGTCGACGTCTTTGGCCAGCAGCTTGTTGGTCACGCCGGGGAAGGCGTTCTGCTCATGGATGGCCGTCTTGATGCCGCGCTTGGCAGCCGCCCGCACCACCGGGCCGCTGACATACCCGCCGCAGCCGATGACAAGGTCCGGCTGGACCTCATTGAGGATCTTGCGCGTGCGCGGGCCGGAAAGCGCCAGATGCCACACCGCCACCACGTTGCGGGCGATGTTTTCGGCATTGAGGCGGCGCTGGAAGCCGTTGATCTCGATATGGTGGAAGGGGTACCCCGCCTTGGTGACAAGGCCGTACTCCATGCCTTCCCGCCGGCCGGCAAAATGGATCTCGGCCTGCGGGTCGGCCGCTTTCAGCGCCCCGGCAATGGCCAGCGCCGGGTTGATATGCCCGGCCGTGCCGCCGGCTGCGATCAAAACGCGCATGCGCGTCGCCCCTTTCTGTGTCGTATGTATCCGTCAGACGCGCTGGCGGCGGTAAACCGTGCGCTGCGGCGTGCGGCCCAGCCTGCGGTCGATCTCCGCCTGCTGGCGCCGTTTCTGGGCTTCCATCCGCGCGTTGCCGGCGCGGGAGATGCTCAGCAGCACCCCCATCTCGCACAAAAGCAGCAGCAAACTGGTACCGCCCGAGGAAAAGAACGGCAGGCTGATGCCGGTGTTGGGGATCAGCGCCGTGGCGACGCCGATGTGGCAGAATGCCTGCCAGGCCACCTGCGCCGCAATGCCGACGCCCAGCAGCGTGCCGAAGAGATCCGGCGATTTGAGCGCGATGAAAATGCCCTGCAGCAGCAGCGCCGCAAACAGAACGATCAGCGCCATGGCGCCGATAAAGCCCAGTTCCTCGCAGATGACGGAAAAGATAAAGTCGTTTTCGGCATAGGGCAGCCACTGGTGCTTTTGCACGCTGTTGCCGATGCCGACGCCGAACATGCCGCCGGAACAGATGGCATACAGGCTCTGCTGGGTCTGCCAGTCCATGTTGGAGGTATCGCTGGGCGTCAGGCCCCAGACGCCGCCCAAACGCTCGGAGGCATAGCCCTCGCTGCCGGCAAGGTAGTTCAAAAAAAACAGCCCGATGCCGCCGCAGGCCAGCAGGAACGGCCAGAACGCAGCCCCGCCGCCGCCCGCGCAGAACAAAATGGTGACGAAGATCGCACACATTAAGATCATAGCTGAATAGTGCGGTTCCATAAACAGCAAAAACAGCACCGGGATCAGCGGCAGAGCCGGCAACAGCATGCCGTACAGCGGGTTTTTGATGCGGTCTTTGTTGCGGTCCAGCAGATACGCCGTGCTGAGGATGATGGAAAACTTGGCGACCTCGGACGGCTGCAGCGACATGCCGCCCGGGAAATACACCCAGCGGTAGCAGCCGTTGTTATCGCTGGGCATAAACAGCGCCACCACCAGCAGTACCAGCGTCACGGCATACAAGATCTCGCACAGGTACCGCAGCGCGCGGTAGTTGATGCGCGAGATGAACAGCATCAGGGCAAAGCCTGCCAGCGCCACGATGACCTGCGGTTTGATGAAGTGGTAGATGTCCTCATACCGGTTGTAGCCGCTGGAATAACTGGCCGAGAACAGCATGATGAGCCCATAGGCCAGCGTAACGGCCAACGTGGCGACGAAGCCCCACGAGACACGGCCGCGTTCCTCGCGCGGGAGGCGGATGACCTGCATCATGCGCAGGATGTTGCCGACCGTGCGGTCCAAAAGCAGGGTCAGCAGGCTGGTAGAAGTGGTATGCATGGCGCCGGCCCTCCTTTCCGGTCAAAACAAACGGCCGCGCGGCGCGCGGTCACACCAGGCAGATGTACAGGATGCCCATCGCGACGCCCACCGCGGCCAGCAGCGCAAAAAATCCGTCGATCTTGACTTCGCGCCAGCCGCGCATCTCAAACGCGTGGTGGATGGGCGTCATCTTAAAGATGCGCTTGCCGTGGGTCGCCTTAAAATACAAACGCTGGATCACCACCGTGATGGCGTCCCAGATATAGACGATGCCAAAGAACAGCACCAGTTCCGGGCGGTCCATCACGAACGCCAGCGCCGTGACCAGGCCGCCAAAGAACATGCTGCCGGTATCGCCCATAAACACTTTGGCCGGGTAAAAGTTCCACAGCAGGAACCCGGCGCAGGCGCCGGCCGCCGCCGACGCGATGACCGACACATGTACAAACCCCAGCAGGCTGCCCGCCAGCAGATACCCCAGCATCGACACAAAGGTCACGCTGGTGCAAAGGCCGTCCAGGCCGTCGGTCAGGTTGACGGCGTTGACCATAAAGATGGTGCCGAAGAACGCGATGGGGTAAAAGAACACGCCCAGCTCCACCGTGCCGAAGACCGGCAGCATGACCTGGGTGGAAAGCAGCCCCAGCGCGTGCAGGCCGACCAGGAACCCAACGGTGACGGCCACCTGCAAGACGATTTTTTGCGGGGCGGTCAGGCCCAGGTTGCGGTGTTTGACGACCTTGATGAAGTCGTCCAAAAAGCCGATCACCCCGGAGCCGAACGCCAGAAACAGCACCATCATGCCGGCAGCCAGCTGCTGCGGGCCCAAGACTTGCGGCGCACGGCTGTGGAAGATCACCCACACCAGCCCCAGCGTGACCAGGATGCCAAAGATAAAGCCCAGGCCGCCCATGGTGGGGGTGCCGTTTTTCTTGTTGTGCCAGGTGGGGCCTTCCTCGCGGATCGTCTGGCCAAAATGCAGGCGGTGCAAAGCAGGGATCAGCAGCCAGCAGGTCACAGCGGTCACGGCAAAGCCGCCGACCGCCGCGGCGGCCAACAGAGCGGAGACAGTTTGCTCCATGCAGTCATTCCTCCAAACCATGTGCGGCATGACTGCGCAAACGCACTGTCACGCCTGTGGCAGCCCGGCGTAGTAGGCCTGCAGCAGATCTTCAAGCTGCATGGCATGGCTGGCTTTCGCCAGCAGCGCGTCACCGGGCTGTACAAATTGCTCTAAACATTGTAACACCTCTTGGGCAGTTTGGCAATGCACAGTTGTTACGCCCTTTGTTTGGGCGGCCTGCGCCATGGCGGCGCTGCGCGGCCCGTAGGCGATCAGCACGTCGACGCCGGCCTCGGCGGCCCATTCACCGGTCTGGCGATGGCCCTGCTCGCTGGCATCGCCCAGTTCCAGCATATCGCCCAGCAGGGCGATTTTGTGCGCGTTGGGCAGCGACTGCAAAACCGAGAGCGCCGCTTTCATGCTGTCGGGGCTGGCATTGTAGCAATCCTCAATGACGGTGACGCCGCCCTTTTGCACGATGTGCTGGCGCATGCCGGTCGTCTGGTAGTTGGCCAGCGCGGCGGCACACGTCGCGGGGTCCAGCCCCAGGCGGGTGGCGGCCGCGTAGGCGGAAAGCGCGTCATAGACGGTATGCTGCCCCACGGTGGGGATGTGTGCCGCAAACGTGCCGTACGCTTTATCGACGATGGTAAAAGCCGTACCGCCGCCCTGCATCACGATATCTTTCGCGCGGACGTCGGCGTCCCGCTCGATGCCGAACCGGACCGGGCGCAGCCGCGCCGGGACCTGTGCCGTGGGCAGCAGGTCGTTGTCGGCATTGAGGGCGAGCGGCGCGCCGTCGGGCAGGCCGGTGCAGATCTCCATCTTTGCTTTCAGTATATTCTCGCGCGTGCCTAAATTTTCCAGGTGCGAGACGCCGATCGTCGTGATGATGCCCGCCGACGGCCGCACGCAGCGGCTTAAACGGGTGATCTCGCCGGCATGGTCCATGCCCATCTCCACCACGGCGTATTCGGTGGCGGTTTCCAGGCGGAACAGCGTGTTAGGTACGCCGATGTCGTTGTTCTGGTTGCCCTCGGTCTTAAGGGTGCTGCCAAACGCCGAAAGCACCGCGTAGCAAAATTCTTTGGTCGTCGTCTTGCCGACGCTGCCCGTGACGCCGATGATGCGCGGGCTGAACAGCATGCGGTAGTTGGATGCCATGCGCACCATGGCCAGGGCGCTGTCGGGTACGATGACCGTGCGCTCCGCAGGCACCCCCTCTACCGGGTGGTTGGCGACGATATAGGCCGCGCCGTCCCGGTAGGCGCCGGCGGCAAAGGTATGGCCGTCGACCCGCTCGCCGGGGAAGCAGACAAACACACAGCCCGGCGCCACGTTGCGGCTGTCGGTCACAACGGCATGGATGGGGACCGGTTCGGCCAGGCTCAGCCCGGCAAACAGTTCATTGGCGGGGATCGGTTGCATAAAGATGCCTCCTTTTGGTTTGGTTGCGCGCGGCTTACCCGGCCGCTTCCTCCGGCGGGGTCTCGGCGTTTTCTGCGGCGGGTTGCTGTGCAGGCTCTTCCGCCGGCGCTTCTTCCGCCGCAGTCGCATCCGTCGTCAGCGTGACGATGGTGCCGTAGGCGGTGCTGGCGCCCGGCTCGACGCTTTGCGCCGTGACCTTGCCGCCGCTGTCGCCCTCAAACTGCACATTGAGGTTGGCGGCGCGCAGCATCTGCTCGGCAAAGGTGCCGCTCTTGCCGGTCACGTCGGGCACGGTGGCCATGCTGTCCTGGTCGGTGGTCGTGTACAGGTAGACCGTAGACCCGGCCGGCACCTTGCTGCCGCCGTAGGGGTACTGGTAGACGATGGTGCCGCTGGGACCGATGAGCTTGTGCTTGAGGCCCAGCCGGTTGAGCGTGACCTGGGCGTTGGTCCAGGTGTAGTCCAGGCAGGTCTGCACCGTGACGGTGCCGGTGGGGTTGTAGGCGGGGTCCTGCTCGATGCCGAGGTAGGGCGCGATCTCGCTGATGATGTTGCCTACGACGGGCGCGACGACTTCGCTGGCGAAATCGCGTATCGGGCGCGGGTCGTCGAGCACGACAAAGACTTCGATCTCGGGGTCGTCGACCGGCAGCACAGCGGCGAAGCTCATCGTCTTGTAGTAATCGCCGTCATAGCGGAAGTCGCGGTCGGTGCGTTCCGCCGTGCCGGACTTGCCGCCGATGCGGTAGCCCGCCACATAGGCGTTTTGGTTGGAATGGGTGCCGTCCGACGTCTCGCTGTTGGGGTCGACACTTTTCTCCATCATCGACAGCAGCTGTTCGCTGACTTCTTTGGAGATGACCTGCCGGCGGATCTGTGTCTCGGTCTTTTGGATCTCGTTGCCGTCGGCGTCGGTGATGGAATCCACCACATAGGGCGTGACCAAATACCCGCCGTTGGCGATGGCCGCCACCGCCGTAGCCATCTGCATCGGCGTGATGGCCTGGTTCTGGCCGAACGCCGCCGTGTAGAGGTTGGTGTCAACGGCTTCCATCTCCTCGGCACTGTAGACGCTGGTCCAGCGCGTCTCGTTGGGCAGGTCGACGCCGGTAGGCTGGGTGAAGCCGAACGCCTGCGTGTAGTCGTACAGCACGGTGGGCTTCAACGTCTGTGCGGCCTGTATGAACCACAGGTTGCAGCTGTGGTTGAGCGCGCCGGCCATATCCAAAAGGCCGTGGGCGTTATCGTTGGCGCAGTGGTAGGTGTGCTGCCACTGCGCCGAATCCTCGTTGACAACGAGCGCGCCGTTGCAGTAAAACGTCTGGTCGGCGCTCATAATGCCGGAGTCAAGGCCCGCCGACGCTGTGATGAGCTTGAACACCGAACCGGGCATATACAGCTCGGTGATGTTTTTATTCTTCCACTGGGCCTCGCGCATCATACCCTGCAAGCGGGTGTACTCGCTGCTGACCTCGTTGCCGTCCTCGTCGACGGTCGTCTCGCGGCTGATCTTGGCGTCCTCAATGATGTCGGCGACTTCATCCTCGCCCAGGCGGCTCTTGAGCCAGTCGACGTCCTCCTCGTTGAGTTCCTCTTTGTCGAGAATGGCCTGCATTTTTTCGTCGTAGATCTTGTAGGGGTCGTTGGGGTCGAACTGTTCCAGCGACGCCATCGCCAAAATCGCGCCGGTATTGACGTCCATGACGATGGCGCTGCCGCGGCCGTGTACCGAGAAGGTCTCCATCGCCTCGGCCAGGTATTCCTCCACGATGGCCTGCACGTTCTCGTCGATGGTCAGGATCAAATTGCTGCCGTCCACGGCCGGGTAGACGTCGGTCTCAGCGTTGGCAAGCACGTCGCCGCCGCCGTCGGTCTCGGCAATGCTGCGCCCCGGTGTGCCGGAAAGGACCTCGTCATACGATTTTTCCAGCCCGTAGGCGCCGGAACCGTCGGCATTGCAAAAGCCGAGCACCGAGGACGCGAATGCCCCGTACGGGTAGCTGCGGGTGGACGTCTGCTCGGTGCGCAGCACCACGATGCGGTACCCCTGCTTCTGCCCGTCCTCCGGCTCGGTGCGGTAGTTCATGGAATATTCCAGGATCGCATCGGCGACCGGCTTCTCCACACCGCGGGCTACGACGCGGTACTCATACAGTTCGCCGTTGGCGTTGGCGGCCGTCAGCACCGAGAACACGTCCTCGGCCGTCGTGCCGTCGCCCAGCAGGGCGGCGATCTCCTCGGCTGCCTGCTGCAGCTGCGCGGTCGTCGCGCCGTTTTCCTGCGATTGTTTGGGGTCGGCGATGATGTTCCACACCGTGCTGCTTTTGGCCAGCAGCTTGCCGTTGGCGCTGTAGATGGACCCGCGCACGGCGGGCAGCTCGGTATCGCTCATCTGCTGGGTCACCGCCTCGGTGCGGTACAGTTCTGCGTCGCGCAGCTGCAGCGCATAGAGCTGGTAGACCAAAATACCAAAACCAAAGATCAAAAAGACAGCGATGGCAAACAGCGTGCGCCAGATGACATGCGCGCGGGAGTACGGGTCGGGTCGGTTGGCTGGGTTGGGCATGGGGGCTCCTTTGGTGATGCAAATTTTCCCGGATTGCGGCGACGAGCCTTTTCACCTGTGGCAGCGCTGCCGCAGGTAAAAAGGCTCGTTTTCCGGCAGGCCGCCAAACGCGGCGTGCCGCGGTCGTTCTGTTACGGGTCCAGGCTGCCCAGCAGGCTGAGCGCCGCCGTGCCTACGTCAGAGAGTGCCTGCGCGGCATCGCTGCCGGTCTTTTCGATCACGCTTTCGGTCTCCAGCTCCACGTAGGTGACCTGGCTGGGGTCTGCCGGGACCAGCCCCAGCTCCCCTTCGGCCACCTGCTGCAGGCTGGTGCGGCTGGTGATGGCGCTCATCTGGGAGGCAAGGTAGTCGTAATCGCTTTGGGCGGCCGCCAGGTCGCTTTTGGCCGCGTTGATCTGGCCGTTGAGCTCGGTGATCTTGGCCTGGCTGTACACCACGCTGACGATCAACCCCAGCAGCAGCGCTGCGGCCAGCACCAGCACCGTGGATGCCGCCAGCTGGCGCGCGCGGTTCAGACCGTGGCGGCCGCCGCGCACTACCTGTACGCGGGGGCGCGGCGTTTGAATTTTGGGGGCGGTCTGGCCGGTATGCAATAAAACAGTCGTCATAAAATAGCCTCGTTTACAGTTTTTCCAGCACTCTCAGTTTGGCGGAACGCGCGCGGCGGTTCTGCTGCCGTTCGTCCTCGTCCGCCTCGATGGGCTTGCGGGTGATCAGTTTTGCTTTGGGTACGCCGCCGCAGGTGCAGACCGGCTGTTCGGGCGGGCAGGTGCAGCGCTGCGCCCAGCGGCGGAATTTGTTTTTGACCAGGCGGTCCTCCAGGCTGTGGAAGGTGATGACGCACAGCCGCCCGCCCGGCGCCAGGCACCCGAAGATCGCATCCAGCCCTTCGTTGAGGGCGTCAAGCTCCGAGTTGACGGCGATGCGGATGGCCTGGAAGGTGCGCCGCGCCGGGTTTTTGGCTTTGCGGCGCTCGGCCGGGGGCATGGCGGACGCAATGATCTGCGCCAGCTGCAGCGTCGTCGCAATGGGCGTTTCGGCGCGCGCCGCCACGATCTTGCCGGCGATCTGCCAGGCGTAGGGTTCCTCGCCGTAGTCGCGCAGGATGCGGGTAAGTTCCTCTCGCGCCAGCGTGTTGACGAGGTCCGCGGCGGTGGGGCCCTGCTGGCTCATGCGCATATCCAGCGGCGCGTCGGCATGGTAGGAGAAACCGCGCGCCGCGTCATCCAGCTGGTGGCTGGAGACGCCGAGGTCCAGCAGGGCCCCGTTGACCGCCGTGATGGATAGTTCCGCGAGCACCCGCGCAGCGTCGCGGAAGTTCGCCTGCACCACCTGGGCCGGCAGGCCCTTTAGCCTTTCGGTGGCGGCTGCCACCGCATCCGGGTCCTGGTCCAGCGCGATCAAGCGCCCCGTGGTCAGGCGTTTGGCGATCTGCATGCTGTGCCCTGCCCCGCCAGCGGTCCCGTCGAGGTAGACCCCCGCCGGGTCGATGGCCAGCCCGTCCAGGCAGGGCTGCAGCAGCACGGGTATGTGAGCAAATTCCATCGGTTCCCTTCCTCTATGGTTTAAAAGTCCAGATCCTCCATCGCGGCGGTGAAGTCCTCATCACTGGTAGCCTGGTTCGCGTTCCAGGCCTCGGTGTTCCAGATCTCGGCAAAGCTGCGGTTGCCGATGATGGTCACATCGTGGTCCAGCCCGGCGTACTCGCGCAGTTTGGCGGGCAGCTGGATGCGGCCCTGCTTGTCCGGCGTGACTTCCACCGCCGATGCATACAGCATGCGGCTGACTTTACGGCCCTTGACCAGGCCTTTTTCCTCGATCTTGGCGGCGACCTTTTCAAATTCCTCTGCGGGGAACGCCGCCAGGCAGTGGTCCAGCCAGCGCGTGACGAGGAAGGTCTGGCCCATCGTCTCGCGGAAGCGCGCGGGGAAATTCAGCCGCCCCTTGGCGTCGATGGCGTAATCATACTGGCCGACGAGCATACCGAACGTCCCCCCTCTCCCCTGGCCGGGCCGCGCTTTGCACGACCTTTCCGCAGTGTTTTGTACGGTACCGCGCGGGGGCTGTTGAAAACTTGGTGGAAAGTGTGGATAACTCCCCACTCTTCACCATTTTTATGGTTTGATTAACCACTTTTCCCCACTGGTGTACCCTTAGTCTACCATTTCAAGGGGCAAAAAGCAAGCCCGCAGCGGGAAAAATTTCGCTGCGGGCAGAATTTTCACATACAGGGCGGATGTGTGTGGCGTGGGGAACGAATGTATGCGATTGTGCCCCCAAAAGAAGGTTCTTCCCCGTTTTGCCGGGACGCGCTATAATGGAGGAAAGCGGCTCTGGGGGAACGCTGTCTTATGTGGCAAAACACGGCTCATCACAAAAATATACAACGGCGGAGAATCCCGCCGGGCAACCAGAAGGAGAATCCCATGATCGAAGTTTATTATGCGGAAGATGACGAAGCGATCGGCAGCGCCGTAAAACAATATCTGGAGCAGCAGAATTGCAAAGTGGCTGTTTTTGACCGCGTTGCCGATATCCGGAAGGCGTTACTCGGTCATCTGCCCACGATCGTCTTGCTGGACTGGAACATGCCGGACGGACAGGGAAATGCATTGTGCCTTTGGATTCGGGAAAGATGGAAGGCCCTGCCGATTGTCTATTTGACGGTCCGTGGCGACCCCCACGACATGGTTGCCGGCTTCCAGACCGGGGCGGATGATTATGTGGTAAAGCCCTTTGATCTGGCGGTTCTGCATTCCCGCATTTTGGCGCTGCTGCGGAGAGCCGAAACCGCAACCGACACAAAGCTGTTCTGCGATAGCCTGATGCTCGATAAGGAAAAAACGGCCGTCTATGACGGGCAGAAAGAGATTGCCGTAAGCCAGCCGGAGTATCGCATCCTGCTGATTCTGATGGAAAACAAGGGTAAAACGATCACCAGAACCCAACTGTTGGAGCAAGTCTGGGACCGCAGCGGGAACTATGTAAACGACAATACGCTGACCGTTACAATGAAACGGCTGCGGGAAAAGCTGAATCACCCTGCCTGCTTAAAAACGATCCGGAGTTTCGGCTACCGCATGGAGGACACACAATGAGCGAAACATGGCAACAAAAAATCCTTCTGCTTTTTCCGTTCGCTGTCCTTGCGGCGGGGATGTTCCTCACCCCGGCTTTCTTCCTGCACACGTACCGGCAGATTGCGTTTGAACACACTTCTGCCTTATGCGAAACCATAGTGGCCAATTCCCCCGCGGCCGAGCCGCAGCTATTGGCGGCCCTGAAAGCGTACCACGCCTTGCCGGAACAAGCACTGAAAGGGAACGATTATCTGGAAAGATACGGATACCGGGCCAGTGATTTCTGCTATGGTTTCCCGCCGGGCACCGTGCTTTTTCCGGCCGTGTTTTTCCTTGCGGCCGCCGGTGCTTTTGGGGGCGCAATCTCACTGACGCGCAGAAAAAACCGCAAGCGGATCGCCGGTTTGACGGCGTATTTGGAGCAAGTCAACACCGGTGCCGGCGGGACCCTGGTGCAAACGCAGGAGGACGAATATTCTCATCTGCAGGACGAACTCTACAAAACGGTCACGTCGCTTTACCAAACCAGAGAAGCGGCCGTTGCTGCAAAGGAACATTTTGCAGAGAACCTGGCCAACATCGCGCACCAGCTGAAAACACCGATCACCGCGGCCTTCTTATCGCTGCAGCTTATGGAAAAAGAGAGCCCGGGGCTTTATGCAGAACAGGTCAGGCAGCAGTTGAAGCGCTTGCATCGTCTGGAAGAATCCCTGCTGACGCTTTCCCAAATCGACGCCGGAACGCTGCCGCTCCAGCGGGAAAAGGTCGACCTTTATACCGTGTTACATCTGGCGGCAGAAAACCTGAACGATCTGTTGCGGGAAAAATCCATTTCCGTTACCATCCCGGAAAAGGGCTGTATGGAATTTTGGGGAGATGTGGAGTGGACGATGGAAGCCCTCATCAATCTCATCAAGAACTGCATGGAACACTCCAAGCCGGGCGGCGCAGTCCACTGTGACTACGCCGGCAATCCCCTGTATGTGGAAATCCGGGTATGGGATGACGGGGCCGGATTTGCCGCAGAGGATTTGCCGCACCTGTTTGAGCGTTTTTACCGGGGACGGCGCGCAGCCCCCGGCGGGATCGGGATCGGCCTGGCCCTTGCCCGTTCCATTTTTGAATTGCAGAACGGGACCCTGACTGCCTGCAATTTGCAAAATGGCGGCGCCTGTTTTGAAATCAGGATATACCGTCACTGAGATGTCACTTTCCTTTGCTATACTGTGCGCAGGACCATCCAATAGAGAGGAGAACGTGGCATGGAAATCTTGCGATGTGAAAACGTCCGAAAAGTGTATGGCGCCGGGAACAACCAGGTCGTGGCGCTGGATCACATTGACCTGTCCGTACAAAAAGGAGAGTTTGTCGCGATCGTCGGGGCATCCGGTTCGGGGAAATCTACCCTGCTGCATATTTTGGGGAGCGTAGATCAACCGACCGAAGGGAGCGTTCTGGTCGAAGGGACCGAACTGTCTGCCATGAGCCGAACGCAGGCGGCCATTTTCCGGCGCAGAAAGGTCGGGCTGGTGTACCAGTTTTACAATCTGATCCCCACCCTGACCGTCCGGAAAAACATTCTCATGCCGCTTCTGTTGGACAAGCGCAAACCCAACCAGGAATATTTTGCGCAGATCGTGCGTTCCCTCGGGATCGAAGATAAATTGGAAGCGCTGCCCAGCCAACTGTCCGGCGGGCAGCAGCAGCGCGTTGCCATCGCCCGTTCGTTGATCTATCGCCCGGCGCTGCTGCTGGCCGATGAGCCGACCGGCAATTTGGACCGAAAAAACGGAGCGGAAATCCTTGACCTGCTGAAATTGTCGAACCGCAACCTGAAACAGACGATCCTTTTGGTTACCCACGATGAAAAGATTGCATTGGAAGCGGATCGCATCATTACCCTGGAGGATGGAAAAATCGTAGGCGATCAGAAACGGAGGTAAGGATATGTGGAAAGACTATTCGATTGGGTTCCTCAAAAAGAATCGGGCTTCCAGCGTATCCGTTCTGGTAGCGGCGTTGATTTCTGCGCTGTTTCTCTCGTTACTGTGCGGTTTGTTTTATAACTTCTGGAAGTATGAAATAGAATCCGTCGTTTTAGAAGAAGGAAACTGGCAGGGGCGCATCCGCGGGACGTTTGCAGAAGATGCCGTGCCCGAAATTGAAAATTTCGCCAACGTCAAAACGGCGACGATCCGCGGGGATTTGTCAGACGGGCAAACGCTTGTGGTGGATATCTGCTTTGACGACATGCGGGCTGCGTATCAGGACATGCCCCTGATTGCCCGGCAGTTGGGCGTCCCCGAAACTTCTGTAACGTATCACGAATCGCTGTTGTCAAATTATTTCATCCACAATCCACAGGACAGCAACCCGCCCTTATTGCTGGCTTTTTATCTCTTTGTGCTTCTGCTGGTATCGGTGTCTTTGATTTTGATCATTCACAACTCGTTTGCCGTATCTATGAACGCCCGCCTACATCAGTTTGGCATCCTTTCCAGCATTGGGGCGACGCCGGGGCAAATTCGCACCTGCCTTTTGCAGGAAGCGGCGATGCTTTGCACGCTTCCGATTTTGCTGGGGAGTTTTATCGGCATTGCTTTGACGTTTGGCGCCATCCAGGCCGTCAACGCCCTTGCCGATGGGATTGTCGGCCGGCAGGAAGCCGTCTTTGGCTACCACCCCCTCGTGTTGGCCCTTACCCTTCTGGCATCGTTTTTGACGGTGCTGATTTCCGCCTGGCTGCCCGCCAGAAAGTTGAGCAAGATGCCCCCGCTGGAAGCCATAAAAAATACGGGGGAATTGCAGTTAAGGCGGAGAAAAACTGCCCGCCTGCTTGCGTTTTTCTTTGGGGTCGAGGGGGAACTTGCCGGGAACGCGCTGAAAGCGCAGCGGAAATCGCTGCGAACCGCTACGCTGTCGTTGACCCTTTCTTTTCTGGGCTTTACGCTCATGTTGAGCTTTTTTACGCTCTCGGGGATCAGCACAAACCACACCTACTTTGAACGGTATCAGGATGCCTGGGACGTGATGGCGACGCTTGCGGATACAAAGATCGAGGACTTTTCCGCCACGGATGAAATCCATGCTTTGGCGGGCACAGACAGTGTGATCTATCAAAAGGCAACCGCCGTGTGTTCTGTCCCGGCGGACGCTGTCAGCGAAGAAGTAAAGAGCCTGGGCGGTCTGGAAGCAATCGCCGGAAGCGATGCCAGTGCGGCAAACGGGATGTATACCCTTCAGGCGCCCCTTGTAATTATGGATGACCGCAGCTTTGCCCGGTACTGTGCGCAGATCGGCGTTTCCCCGGCGGAAAACGGAAGTGTTGTTCTGAACCGTATTTGGGATAGCGTAAACAGCAATTTCCGATATAAAGAATATGTTCCGTTTTTATCCGGGAATCTGGGCACGATCCCCTTGCAGAACCCGGCAGATGCGGCTGCGGCAGTGACGCTCCCGGTTTTGGGGTTCACGCAGGAACCGCCGGTTTTGCGAGAAGAATATGCGAACGATGCGTTGGTTCAATTTGTATCCCTTTCCACCTGGAAACAAATCCGGGAAACGATCGGGAATGCCGAACCGGGCACCTATATCCGCATTCTTTCGGAAAAAGAGAGAACCCTGACAGAACTGAACGCGATGGAAACCGAACTGACGAATGTGCTGCTGGGGCATGGCATCGCTTTTGAGGTGGAAAACCGGGTTCAGGAAAAAGCAGACAATGATGCCATGCTGAATGGGTATAAACTGATCCTTGGGGCGCTGTGCGTGCTGCTGGCCTGTATCGGGATCGCCAACGTATTTTCCAACACTTTGGGATTTATCCGGCAGCGGAAACGAGAATTTGCGAGATATATGTCCCTCGGCATGACGCCGGAGGGGATGCGAAAGATGTTTTGGATCGAAGCCCTTGTCATTGCCGGCCGCCCCGTTCTGGTCACGCTGCCGATCACCGCGGTATTTGTGTGGTTGATGATAACGGCAAGCTACCTGGACCCCATGGAATTTTGGACGGCGGCGCCCCTTGTCCCCATCCTGCTTTTTATCGCAGCGCTTTTTGGCTTTGTCGCGCTGGCATATTACCTGGGCGGCAAACAAATTTTGCAGTGCGACCTGGTGGACGCGCTGCGGAGTGACTACCTGGTATAAGCCACCGGGAAGGCTGCCCACCTGAATTTCCTGCACTTGGGCACAGCACGACTGCACAAGAAAACGCCCGGGGCTGCGGCGATGCCGCGGCCCCGGGCCGTTTGTGTATGCGGTTTGGTCACTTGCTGCCGCCGCGGCGCGGGCGGGACGTCGCGCTGCGCAGGTTCATGCGGGTGTTTTTGATGTCGGCCACGCTGCGGGCCAGCACTTCCTCAGAATTTTTCAGGATGCCCTCGCAGTACATCGTCGCATTGCGGCTGAGTTCTTTGGCCTGGTTCTGGGCGGCGGTCAAAATTTCCACCGCGCGCTGCTGGCTGCGCTTGACGATCTCCTGCTCGCTGACCAGGGCGCGGGCGCGCTCCTCGGCCTGCTGGATGATGCCCTCCGATTCCACGTGGGCATTTTTGAGGATCTGCTCGCGGTCATTGACGATCTTTTTGCTTTCCCGCACTTCATCGGGCAGGTTGTTGCGCACTTCGTCGATGATATCGCGCATACGGTCGACGTCCACCACGCGCTTGGCGGCCGCAAACGGCACGGCCGTGCCGGCTTCCAGCGTTTCTTCCATCAGATCGAGCAATTCTTCTACGTTCATACCTGTCCCTCTCTCTCGTAACGGCTGACCATGATCTTGCCGTAAAAATATTGTTTGGTGCGCACAAGACTCCCCACCTGTTCGGGCAGTTCGGCGTCGCGTTCGCTTTCCGCCAGGATCACCCCGCCGGGGGCAACTTTCTCCTGCAGCGCGGGCAGCACCTGCGCCAGCAGGCCGTGGTGGAACGGCGGGTCCAGCAGCACCAGATCAAACGGGCCGCGCAGGTTTGCCAGCAGGCCCAGCGCTTCGGCATGGCGGATATCGCTTTGCCGCTCTACCCCGGCCGCCTTGCAGTTGGCCTTGACGACGGCCAGTGCCTCGGGCGACTGGTCGACAAAGGTACAGCTTTTGGCCCCGCGGGACAACGCCTCGATGCCCAGCTGACCGCTGCCGGCGAACAGGTCCAGCACCCGCGCGCCCGGCACCAGAAACTGCACGCTGGAAAACATCGCTTCCTTGACGCGGTCGATGGTGGGGCGGGTCACATCCTCGCCCGGGAGGGCCTGCAGCACCTTGCCGCGGGCCGAACCTGCAATGACGCGCATAGCGGCACACCTCTTTTCGTTGGGTAGTGCTTTTATTATGCGGCCTGCCTGCCCGCTTGTCAAGTGGCGGGATGTAAAATCCACACAAAGGGCCGTGCAAAAAACAGCCCTGCGGCAACCGCGCCGCAAGGCTGTTTTGCTCAAAAAGGGCGTTCAGGGCTGCGGTTCGGCCGCTTCTGCTGCCGAATCCGGCAGCTGGATCTCCGGCATCAATTCTGCCGAGACCACGCGCAGCATCTCCTCGAGTTTTTGCAGTTCCTCGGGCGCAAAGCGCTGCTTGGCGCGGTCGACGACCTTTTGCAGGTAGGCGTAGCTGATGCTGTAGTATTCAATATACTTGCGCGTGGGGTACAGGTGATACTCCCGCTTGTCAGTGCGGGACTGTACTTTTTCGACATACCCTTTTTTGACCAGGTTGTTGATCTTGTAGGCTGCATTGGGGGTGGACAGGTGCATCATGTTGGAAAACTCCGCAATGGTGGGGTGGCCCAGCGCCATGATGACTTCCATGCAGAAAGATTCCACCGTGGTGAGGGTGGCTTCCCGGTTTTCGAACTTGCTGAATACCTGCTGGTAAAAATGCAGCTTGAACTTTGTGTACACCTGCTGAAACGCCTGGTCCAACATGGCAAAAACCTCCCCGATCTGCTGCCGGTTTGCCGGGCGGCGCAAAGACCTGCCCCGGCGCACCCGCAGCCGCTTTATGCGGCTATAGGTCAGTATACCACATGTGGACGCATTTTTCCACCCCTGTGTTTGGGCGGCGTTCACGGCTGTGCGCGGTCGACGATGGCAAACGTCAGCTCGGCGTTGACGGCGCGCACGCCGTCCACCCAGGCCGTCGCCTTGCCGATGCCCACCGGGCCGTGGCGCTCGATGAGTTCGCACTCCAGCGTCAGCACGTCGCCGGGCACGACCTGGCGGCGGAACCGCGCGTTCTTGACGCCGCCAAACAGCGCCAGCTTGCCGCGGGCGCCTTCCTCACTGAGGGCGGCCACCGCGCCGCACTGGGCCAGCGCTTCCAGGATCAGCACGCCCGGCATGACGGGCTGGCCGGGGAAATGCCCTTGAAAAAACGGTTCGTTGAGGGTGACGCATTTGACGCCGCGCGCCCACTGGCCGGGGGTGTAGTCGGTGATCTTGTCCAGCAGCGCAAACGGGTAGCGGTGCGGCAGGATCTGCGCGATCTGCGCCGCATCCAGCGTGCGCGGCGGTTCATTGGCGGTGATGGCCATGGTTTACCCCTCCCAACGTTTGAAGATGACGCAGGCATTGTGCCCGCCGAAGCCGAGGCTGTCGCTGAGCGCGTAGTCGACCTGTTGCTCGACGCCCTGGTTCGGCAGGTAATCGAGGTCGCATTCGGGGTCCGGCACCTGCAGGCCGATGGTGGCAGGCAGGTAGCCGTCGCGCAGGGCCAGCGCCGTGAAAATGCCCTCAACACCGCCGGCCGCGCCCAGCAGGTGACCGGTCATCGACTTGGTGCTGGAGATGCGCAGCTTGTAGGCGTGGTCGCCGAACACGGCCTTGATGGCCGCCGTCTCGCAGGAATCGTTGAGGTGGGTGCCGGTGCCGTGGGCGTTGATGTAGCCGATGGCTTGCGGCGCAAGGCCTGCGTCCTGCAGCGCCAGACGCATGCAGGCGGCGCCGCCCGCCCCGCCCGGAGCCGGCGCGGTAAAGTGGTAGGCGTCGCAGTTGGCGCCGTAGCCGACGACCTCGGCATAAATTTTGGCGCCGCGCGCCTGCGCGTGGGCGAGTTCTTCCAGCACCAGGATGCCGGCGCCCTCGCCGATGACGAAGCCGCCGCGCTCGGCGTCAAAGGGGATGGACGCACGGGCCGGGTCGGTGCAGGGGTTGAGCGCTTTCATGCTGGTGAACCCACCGACGCCCAGCAAGCTGATGCAGCTTTCGGCGCCGCCGCAGATCGCCAGGTCCTCGTACCCGTCGCGGATGCGGTGGAACGCGTCGCCGATGGCGTTGGTACCGCCGGCGCACGCCGTGACCGGCGCTGTGCACATGCCCTTGAGGCCGAACCGGATGGCTACCTGCCCCGCCGCCATGTTGGCGATGGACATCGGCACAAAGAAGGGGCTGACGCGGTCAAAGCCCTTGGCTTCGCCTTTGGCGTGTTCTTCCTCAATGGTGGGCAGGCCGCCGATGCCGCTGGAGATGATGGTGGCAAAGCGGGTGGTGTCGGTGTGTTCCAGATCCAGGCCGGCGTCGGCCATAGCCTCGACGGCTGCCGCCACCGCAAACTGGGTAAAGCGGGCCATCTTGCGCGCCTCGCGCTTGTCGACGCGCTCGGCCGGGTCAAAGTTTTTGACTTCCGCCGCCAGCTTGATCTTGCTGTCGGTGGTATCGTAGTGGGTGATGGGCCCGACGCCGCACATGCCGCGGCGCACGGCGTCCCAGCTTTCCGGCACCGTGTTGCCGGTGGGGTTGACGGTGCCCAGGCCGGTGATGACGACTCTGCGTTTTTCCATAGCAAACCTCGCGTTCTTTTCTCTTGGCTTATTGGCACGGGCGGGCGTTTACATGCCCATACCGCCGTCGACGCACAGCACCTGGCCGGTGATGTAGGCGGCGCTCTCCCCTGCCAGGAACGCCACCGCGGCGGCGACGTCCTCGGGCGCGCCGGTATGGCCGGCCGGCACCGAAGCCAGCGCCGCCTGCTTGGCGGCTTCCGGCATGGCGGCGGTCATATCGGTCTCAATAAACCCGGGCGCAACGGCATTGACGGTCACGCCGCGGGCGGCAAACTCTTTGGCCAGGCTCTTGGTCAGGCCGATGAGCCCCGCCTTGCTGGCGGCGTAGTTGCTCTGCCCGGCGTTGCCGTGCAGGCCCACAACGCTGCTGATGTTGACGATGCGGCCGTAACGCTGGCGCATCATGAGTTTGCAGGCCGCTTTGCAGCAGAAGAACGCGCCCTTGAGGTTGGCGCTGATGACTTTGTCGAAGTCCTCCTCCTGCATGCGCAGGATCAGCTTGTCGGCCGTGACGCCGGCGTTGTTGACGAGCACATCCAGCCGGCCGAACGTCTTGGCGGCGGTGTCCACCAGCGCCTGGCAGGCGGCCGGGTCGGTGACGTCGGCCTGCAGCGCGACGGCCTGCACGCCCAGCGCGCGGCAGTCGGCGGCGGTCTGCTCGGCCGCAGCGGCGCTGGCCGCGTAGTTGACGGCTACGTCAAAGCCGGCCGCCGCCAGCGCCAGGCAGACGGCGCGGCCGATGCCGCGGCCGCCGCCGGTGACGAGCGCGGCGCGGCGGGTGGGTTGCAGTTCGCTCATACCCGGGCCTCCTTCAATTGGGCGACGGCGGCGGCAAACTCCTCCGCCGTCTCGATGTTCAGGCAGGTCATGGCGCTGCCCACCGTCTTTTTGACAAAACCGCTGATGGCGCGCCCGGGGCCGATCTCGACGACGGTGTCGACGCCGAGCTCCGCCAGGCGGCGGATGGTATCCTCAAGATAGACGCTGCTCTGCACCTGGCGCACCAGCAGGTCGGCGATGGAATCGGCCGGCGCTTTTTCGTGCCCCAGGCAGTTGAACAGCACCGGCATGCGCATCGGCGCAAAGGTCACCCCCGCAAAACGCTCGGCCAGGGCGACGCCCGCCGGGTGCATGAGCGCGGTGTGGAACGGCCCGCTGACCTTGAGCGGCAGGCAGCGCTTGGCGCCCGCTTCCTTCGCCAGTTCGGCCGCGCGGTCGACGGCGGCTTTCTGCCCGCCGATGACCAGCTGGCCGGGGCAGTTGTAGTTGCAGATCTGCACGACACCCAGTGCCGAGGCCTCGTCGCAGCAGGCCTGCAGGCGGTCGCGATCCAGCGCCAGCACCGCGGTCATACCGCAGGCCAGCCCCTCGGACGCTTTGGCCATCGCCTTGCCACGGAACGCGACGAGTTCCACCGCCGTTTTGGCGTCCAACACGCCGGCGCATTCCAGCGCCGAATACTCGCCCAGTGAAAGCCCGGCCGCGTACTCGGGGCGGATGCCTTCTTCGGCCAGCATGGCCGTGACGCCGGCGGCAAACGCCACCATGCAGGGCTGGGTATACTGCGTTTGGTTGATAACGCCTTCGGGATCCTCAAAACAGGTGGCTTTCAGGTCAAAATCCACCGCCGCGGCCGCCTCGTCCAACACACGGCGGAACACCGGCGACGACGCATACAGGTCGGCGCCCATGCCGGCGTGCTGGCTGCCCTGCCCGGCATACAAAAATGCAAGTTTCATGTGCTTGGCTCCTTTACACGTTCAGCTGCCCCAGCGCCTGCGTGCAGGCGCGGCAGCCGGTCATCAGTTCGTCCAAAATCGCAGCGACCGGGCGCTGGGCGTGCAGCATGCCGGCCACCTGGCCGGCCATCAGGCTGCCGGTCTCGGTGTCGCCGTCAAACACGGCGCGGCGCAGGCTGCCCAGCGTGAACTTTTCCAGTTCCATCTTGTCGGCGCCGGCTTTTTCCTGGCGGACGTATTCGCGGCTCATGCGGTTTTTGAGCACCCGCACCGGGGTACCGCCGATGCGTCCCGTCACGATGGTATCGCTGTCCCGGGCTTTGAGCAGCGCCGCCTTGTAGTTGGGGTGGATGGGGCATTCGTCGGCCACCAGCAAGCAGGTACCGATCTGCACGCCGCACGCGCCCAGCGCAAAGGCCGCGGCCATCTGGCGGCCGTCGGCAATGCCGCCCGCCGCAATGACCGGGATGTTTACCGCGTCCACGACCTGCGGCACCAGCGCCATCGTGGTCATCTCGCCCACATGGCCGCCGCTCTCGGTGCCTTCGGCAATGACGGCGTCGACGCCGGTCTTTTCAAGATGTTTGGCCAGCACGGCCGCCGCCACCACAGGGATGACAAGGATGCTGGCTTCTTTCCATTTGGCCACATACTTGCCGGGGTTGCCCGCACCGGTGGTGACGACGGGGACTTTTTCCTCAACGACGATCTGCGCGAATTCATCGGCGCAGGGGTGCATGAGCATGATGTTGACGCCGAACGGCTTGTCGGTCAGTTCGCGGCAGCGGCGGATATGCGCACGCAGTTCCTCGCCGCTGTGCATGCCGCCGCCGCCGATGAGCCCCAGCGCCCCGGCGTTGGAACAGGCGGCCGCAAACTCGCCGGTGGCGATGTTGGCCATGCCGCCCTGGATGATGGGGTAACGGGTGCCCAAAAGTTCGTGGAGCAGTTTCATACAGCGCTTCCTTTCACGGTGATCAGCATGCCGCCCCAGGTCAGCCCGCCGCCAAAGCCGATGCAGGCAATGCGCATGCCCGGCTGCAGGCGGCCGCTCTCTTGCAGTTCATACAGCGCCACCGGGATGCTGGCGGCACTGGTGTTGCCGTGGCGGTCCATATTTTTGTAGAACTTGGCCGGGTCGGCGCCCAGCTTTTTGATGCAGTGGTCGATGATGCGGCTGTTGGCCTGGTGGCAGACCACCCAGTCCACCTCGTCCAGCGTGCGGTGGGCGGCGTTGAGCACCGCGTGCAGCGTGCGGGGCAAAGCGTCCACCGCAAAGCGGAACACCGCGCGCCCGTCCATGCGGATGGGCCCGCCGGTCGGGAACTCGATGGCCATATCGCCGCGCGCGCCCAGGTCCACCGCGAACTCGGCGTCCGGCGTCAGTTCCAGCACCGCCGCGCCCGCGCCGTCGCCAAACAGCACGCAGGTGCTGCGGTCGGTCATATCCATCATGCGGGAGAGCTGCTCGCTGCCGATGACCAGCGCATAGCGGCGCGCGTCGCCGGGGCGGGCGGCCAGCAGGCCGCGGGCCACCGCCGCGCCGTAGATGAACCCGGAGCAGGCGGCGTTGACGTCCAGCACCGGGATGTCCTGCGCCAGGCCCAGCTCGCGCTGGACCAGGCAGGCCGTGCTGGGCGCGGCGTACACACCGGATACCGTAGCGCAGACGCAGCAGCCGATCTGCGCGGGCTGCAGGCCGCTGCGTTCCAGCGCTTTGCGGGCGGCCTGTACCGCCAAGGTTGCGGTGTCCTCGCCCTCGGCGCAGAAATACCGCTGGCGGATGCCGGTGCGGGTGGTGATCCATTCGTCGCTGGTGTCCACCAGCTTGCTCAAATCGTCGTTGGTGACCACGCGGGAGGGCTCGGCCCCGCCCACTGCGATCAGTTGCAAACCTTCCATACGCTTCCTCTATCGTTATTTCACAGGCCGATCTGGCGGTACTTTTTGTAGCGCTGCTCGGCCAGGGCTTTGCCGTTCATCTTGCAAAGCTGGGTCAGGTGGCGGTCCAGCGCGTCGTCCAGCGCGGCAAACAGCTGCGCGTGGTCGCGCTGCGCGCCGCCCAGCGGCTCGGGGATGACTTCCTCCACGATGCCGTCCGCCTTCAGGTCCTGCGCGGTCAGTTTCATGATCTCGCAGGCTTCGCCGCTGCGCGAGGCATCTTTCCACAAAATGCTGGCAAAGCCCTCGGGGCTCAGCACCGAGTAGACGGCGTTTTCCAGCATCAAAATGTGGTTGGCCACGCCCAGGCCCAGCGCGCCGCCGCTGCTGCCCTCGCCGGTGACGACGGACAGCACCGGCACCGTCAGGCTGCTCATCTCGGCCAGGTTGCGGGCGATGGCCTCGCCCTGGCCGTGTTCCTCGGCTTCCCTGCCGGGGTAGGCGCCCGGCGTGTCGATGAAGGTGATGATGGGCCGGCCGAACTTTTCGGCCTGGCGCATCAGGCGCATCGCCTTGCGGTAGCCTTCCGGTTCCGGCATGCCGAAACGGAATTTCATGTTCTCCTCGAGCGTGGAGCCTTTGCGGTGCCCGATGACGGTGACCGGGACGCCCTTGTAGCGGGCAATGCCGCCGAAAACGCTCTGGTCGTCGTAGCAAAGACGGTCGCCGCGCTGCTCAAAGAAATCGGTGAACAGCGTGTCGATGTACTCGTCGATGCGCGGGCGGCCCTGGTGGCGCGCCAGAAACACGCGGTCGGCGGCCGTCAGTTCCTGGCACTGCGCCAACAGCTCGGCGCGCTGGTTGACCAGTTCCTCCAGTGCGGCAGCCTCGGGGGCCGCAGCGGCGTCCTCCTCCGGCTGGAGCTGCTGCATCGCATCGATGCGGCGGTCGAGTTCCTCGACCTGTTTGAGGATCTCCTTGATCATGCGCTGCGCCTCCTTCCCTGCTCATGCAGCTGCAGCAGCTGCGTAAGGGTCTGTTTCATCTCGCCGCGGGGCACGACCTTGTCCACAAAGCCGTGTTCCAGCAGGTATTCGGCGCGCTGGAAGCCCGCGGGCAGTTTTTCACCGATGGTCTGCTCGATCACGCGCGGCCCGGCAAAGCCGATGAGGGCGTCGGGTTCCGCCAGCGTGATGTCGCCCAGGCTGGCAAAGCTGGCTGTGACACCGCCAGTGGTGGGGTGGGTCAGGTAGCTGATGTACAACCCGCCCTTTTGCTGGAACCGCTGGATGGCGGCGCTGGTCTTGGCCATCTGCATCAGGCTGAAGATGCCCTCCTGCATGCGGGCGCCGCCGCTGGCCGCAAAGATGATGAGCGGCAGATGTTTGCTGGTGGCATACTCTACGGCGCGGGTGATGCGCTCGCCGACGGCCGTGCCCATGCTGCCCATAAAAAAGCGGCTGTCCAGCACCGCCACGACGGCCGGCACGCCGCCGATCTTGCCGGTGGCGGTCACGGCGGCATCGCTCAGGCCGGTCTTGGCGCGCTGGTTTTGCAGCTTTTCGTCATAGTCGGGGAACGCCAGCACATTCTCGCTTTGCAGTTCGCCGTCCAGCTCCCGGAAGGTGCCGTGGTCCAGCACCATGCTCAGGCGGTAATAACCGCCCACCGGGTGGTGGTACCCGCAGTTGGGGCAGACATACAGCGTGCTGGCCCAGACCTGGCGGGTGGCGCGGCGCTCGCACTTTTTGCAGGTGAAAAACTGGGGCGCCTGCCAGCGCGGGTTATCGGTGCCGGCGTCCCGGCGCGCTTTGAGCTGGAACGTCCGTTCCCGCGTGCCGAGGGCAAAGATCTTGCTGACGTTCATGGGCAATGTCCCTCCTAGTGTGTGGATGCCGTAAAGCGATCAGGCGTTCTTGGTCAGGTAGTTGAAGATGTCGCCCACGGTCTTCATGTTGCCCAGCTCCTCATCGGGGATGGCCTGGCCGAACTTTTCTTCCAGCGCCATGTTCACCTCCACCGCGTCCAGGCTGTCGGCGTTCAGGTCGTCGGCCAGGCTGGCTTCCATCGTAACGGCATCGGGGTCGGCGCTCAGGGTCTCAACGATCACGTTTTTCAGTTCTTCAAAAGTCATGGTAATACGCTCCTTACACTGTGTAGTTCCAGTTATTTTGCAATTTTACCTAAATTTATTTAGATAAAATCAACGCTATCATTATACCCGCCCCACGCCGTTTGTCAATATATTTATTTAAATTTTTTTAGGTAAATTCATTTTTCCATTGTGCTGCCGCAGCAAGGGGCATCCCGCCCCGCGTGCAAAAACCACCGTTGTACCTTGACAAATGTACCCATGCCTGGGTATAATACATTTTACTGTGCAGGTGTCGTACAACGGCCAGTACATCAGCCTTCCAAGCTGAGGACGAGGGTTCGACTCCCTTCACCTGCTCCAAACAGCAACCCCCATGGCGTATCCCGCCATGGGGGTTGCTGTTTGGTTGCTGTGAAGAGGAGTCGAACAGGCCGGCCTGGCCGCAGCCAGGCAGTCAACAGTCCAGTGGACTGTTGGCTAGGCCGCGGGAGACTCCCTTCACCTTTCCCCAGAAACGACCCGCACGGCGTATCCCGCCATGGGGGTTGCTGTTTGGTTGCTGTGAAGAGGAGTCGAACAGGCCGGCCTGGCCGCAGCCAGGCAGTCAACAGTCCAGTGGACTGTTGGCTAGGCCGCGGGAGACTCCCTTCCCCTTTCCCCAGAAACGACCCGCACGGCGTGTCCCGCCACGGGGGTCGCTGTTCGGTTGCTGGGCTGAGGCGCCGAACCGACCGGCAGAGCCGGCTCATTTTCATTTCTATACTATTTTATATAAAGTAAGCGGGCCCGGCGATGCCGGGCCCGCTGTTTTGCAGGATCTTCTGCTGCGCTTACTTGTACAGGTCCACCAGGCCCAGCAGAATTTCGACGCTCTGGTCCATCTTTTCGGCCGTGATGCACTCGCACGGGCCGTGGAAGTTGAACCCGCCGGTGCCAAGGTTGGGGCACGGCAGGCCCATATAGCTCAGCGTGGCGCCGTCGGTGCCGCCGCGCACCGGGGTCTCGATGGGTTCCAGCCCCACGGCGCGGATAGCCTTGCGGGCGCTTTCCACCAGGTGGAAGTGCGGCTGGATCTTTTCCAGCATATTGTAGTAGCTGTCGCGCAGGTCGACCTCGACGGTGCCGGGGCCGTATTTTTCGTTGAGGCAGGCCGCGATGTGTTCCATCTGCGCCTTGCGCGCCGCAAACTTGACGGCGTCGTGGTCGCGCACGATGTAGCCCAGCTTGGCGGTGGTCACATCGCCCTGCATGCTGGTGAGGTGGAAGAAACCCTCGCGCCCCTCGGTATGTTCAGGGCGGGAGAAGGCAGGCAGCGCCTGGTGGAACTCGATGGCGATGTTCTGGGCGTTGCGCATGGCATTTTTGGCGCTGCCGGGGTGGACGCTGAACCCGTGCACCGTGACGATGGCCGCGGCGGCGTTGAAGTTCTCGTAGCTGATCTCGCCGACGTCCTCACCGTCGACGGTGTAGGCGTAGGCCGCGCCGAAATGCTCAACATCGAACAGGCTCGCCCCCTCGCCGATCTCTTCGTCCGGCGTAAAGCCGATACACAGCTTGCCGTGGGGGCGGTTTTCGGCCAGCACGCGCTCGACCATCGTCATGATCTCGGCCACGCCTGCCTTGTCGTCAGCGCCCAGCAGCGTGGAACCGTCGGTGGTGATCAGCGTCTGGCCTTTCATCTCTTTCAAAAACGGGAAGGTCTCGGGGTCCAGCACCATGCCGGTCGCGGGCAGCGTGACGGGGCCGCCGTCGTAGTTGGGGTGCAGCTGCGGCTGTACGTTTTCACCGCTGGCGTCGTCGGTGGTGTCCATGTGGGCGATGAACCCCAGCGGCTTGGCGGCTTCCTGCCCGGGGGTGGCGGGCAGCGTGGCGTAGACATAGCAGTGTTCATCGACATGGGCGTCCGCCAGGCCGAGGGCTTTCAGTTCCTCGACCAGCTGGCGGGCCAGGTCGAACTGGCGGGCCGTGCTGGGGTGGGCGCCGGTGTTGGGGTCTGAGGTGGTGTGGACTTTGACATAGTTGAGCAGACGTTCGTACGCGCGCATAGCGTTTGTTTCCTCCCTTAATGAAGCGGGCCACAGGGCCCGTTTGTGGTTTTTGGGCCATTATAGCACAAAAAACAGCTTTTTCCAAGGCGGCAGACTTTTCAAACCGGAGTTTGTGTGGTAAAATGGAACCGTTTATAAAGGAAATTTGCGCCCTGGCGCATGGACCATAAGGAGGCCCCCATGGCAGATACCATTTTTAAAGACCGGACCCTGCTGATCACCGGCGGCACCGGCAGCTTTGGCCACACGGTGCTCAAGCACTTTTTGACCACCGACATCGGCGAGATCCGCATCTTCTCCCGCGATGAGAAAAAGCAGGACGATATGCGCCATGAGCTGCAGGCCCGCTACCCCGATTATTACCAGAAAGTCAAGTTTTACATCGGCGACGTGCGCAACATCCAGAGCCTGCGCGACGTGATGCCCGGCGTGGATTACATCTTCCATGCGGCGGCGCTCAAACAGGTGCCGAGCTGCGAGTTTTTCCCCATGGAGGCCGTGCGCACCAACATTGAAGGCACCGACAACATGCTGCACGCCGCCATTGAGGCGAACGTCAAGCGCGTGGTCTGCCTTTCCACCGACAAAGCGGCCTACCCCATCAACGCGATGGGCATCTCCAAGGCGATGATGGAGCATGTCATCACCGCCAACGCCCGTGTGTCCGCCCAGCGCGGCGGGCCGGTCATCTGCTGCACGCGCTACGGCAACGTCATGTGCAGCCGCGGTTCGGTCATCCCGCTGTTTGTCGAGCAGATCAAAAACGGCAACCCCATCACCATCACCGACCCCAACATGACCCGCTTTTTGATGAACCTGGACGAAGCGGTCGACCTGGTCATGTTCGCCTTTGCGCACGCCAACCCCGGCGACCTGTTCATCCAGAAATCCGACGCATCCACCATCGGCGACCTGGCCAAGGCCGTGCAGAAGCTGTTTGGCGATACCGGCACACATATCATCGGCACCCGCCACGGCGAAAAACTGTACGAGACGCTGATGACCAAGGAAGAGCGCATGCGCAGCGAGGATATGGGCGGTTATTTCCGCGTTTCGGCCGACAACCGTGACCTCAACTACGACAAATACTTCATCAAGGGCCAGGTGCACACCCAGGCCGATGAGGATTACACCAGCCACAACACCCGCCGCCTGAACGTGGAGGAAACGGTGGAAAAGATCATGACCACCGACTACATTAAAGAGGAGCTGGCGAACCATGCCCAATAACGCCCCCGCCCTGCCCACGCCCATCCTGATCACCGGCGCCGGCGGCTTTGTGGGCCGCAACCTGGTGGCCACGCTGCACGCCATGGGCTGCCGCGACCTGCTGCTGTTTGAGAAGGACGACACGCCCGAAACGCTGGCCGATTTCTGCCGCCGCGCGGCGTTCGTCGTACATCTGGCGGGCATCAACCGCCCCACCGACCCGCGCGATTTTTACAGCGGCAACGCCGGGCTGACCGACACGATGCTGGCCGACCTGGAAGCCGCCGGCAACGCCTGCCCGGTGCTGGTGACGTCCAGCGTGCAGGCCGCGCTGGATAACGACTACGGCAAAAGCAAACACATGGCCGAGGACGCCATCTTTGCCCATGGCCAGCGCACCGGCGCGCCGGTGTATGTGTTCCGCATGGAAGGCGTGTTTGGCAAGTGGTGCCGCCCCAACTACAACAGCGTGGTGGCAACGTTCTGCCACAACATCGCCCGGGGGCTGCCCATCCAGGTGCGCGACCCGGGGTACGAACTGCCGCTGGTCTACATCGACGACGTCGTGGCCTGTCTTTTGGACGCGCTGCAAACCGGCAGAGCCGAGCGCGACGCCGAAGGGTTCTGCCGCATCCACCCCGTGCACCGCGTGACGCTGGGCGCATTGGCCGAGACGCTGCAGAACTTTGCCAAAGCCCGCGGCGGCGACGCCGCCAAGGCGCTGGGCACCGACGGCCTGCCGACGCTGGCCGTGCCGGCACTGGCCGACGGCAGTTTGGAGAAAAAGCTCTACTCGACCTATCTTTCCTACCTGCCGGAGGATGGTTTTGCCTACGACCTGAACATGCACTGTGACGCGCGCGGCAGCTTTACTGAGTTTTTGCGCACGCCGGAGCGCGGGCAGGTCAGCGTGAACATCTCCCGCCCCGGCATCGTCAAGGGCAACCACTGGCACCACACCAAAAACGAGAAGTTCCTGGTCGTCAAGGGCGAAGGGGTCATCCGCTTCCGCCGCATCGACAGCACGCAGATCTTCGAGTACCGCGTCAGCGGCGACAAGCTGCAGGTGGTGGACATCCCCTGCGGCTACACCCATAACATCGAGAACGTGGGCGACGGCGACATGGTGACCGTGATGTGGGCCAACGAAGCCTTTGACCCCGAACACCCCGACACCTTTGCGATGCCGGTCTGACCGGCCCCGTTGATTCTTTCTTATAAAGGATGCTTCGTGATGAACAAATTGAAACTCATGACCATCATCGGCACGCGGCCGGAGATCATCCGCCTGTCGGCCGTCATCAAAAAGTGCGACAAGTATTTTGACCAGATCCTTGTGCACACCGGGCAGAACTACGACTATACGCTCAACCAGATCTTTTTTGAGGATCTGGGCCTGCGCGCGCCGGACTTTTACCTCGACGCCGTCGGCAAAGACCTGGGCGAGACCATCGGCAACATCATCGCCAAGTCCTACGCGCTGATGGTCGAACAGAAGCCCGACGCGCTGCTGATCTTGGGCGATACCAACAGCTGCCTTTCGGCCATCAGCGCCAAGCGGCTGCACATCCCCATCTTCCACATGGAAGCCGGCAACCGCTGCTTTGACGAGTGCCTGCCCGAGGAGACCAACCGCCGCATCGTCGACCATATCGCCGATGTAAACCTGTGCTACTCTGAACATGCGCGCCGCTACTTGAACGCCGAGGGCACCGCCAAAGAGCGCACCTATGTGACGGGCAGCCCCATGGCCGAAGTGCTGCACGCCAACCTGGCCAAGATCGAAGCCAGCGACGTGCTGGAACGCCTGGGGCTGGAACCGCGCAAGTACATGCTGCTCTCGGCCCACCGCGAGGAAAACATCGATACCGAGAAGAATTTCATCGACCTGTTTTCTTCCATCAACCACCTGGCCGAAACCTACGATATGCCGATCCTCTACTCCTGCCATCCGCGCAGCCGCAAACGGCTGGAAGCGATGCAGTTCCCGCTCGACCCCCGGGTCAGATTGCATGAACCGCTGGGCTTCCACGACTACAACCATCTGCAGATGAACGCATTCTGCGTCGTGTCGGATTCCGGCACGTTGCCGGAGGAAAGTAGCTTTTTCTTGAGCGTCGGCCACCCGTTCCCCGCCGTCTGCATCCGCACGTCGACCGAGCGCCCCGAAGCGCTGGACAAAGGCTGCTTTGTGCTGGCCGGCATCGCCGAGGGCGGCGTCGAGCAGGCCGTGGCCACAGCGGTGGCGATGAACGAAAACGGCGACAACGGCATCCCGGTACCGTATTATATCGAGGATGTCTCCAACAAAGTCGTCAAGATCATCCAGAGTTACACCGGCGTCGTCAACAAGATGGTGTGGAGAAAATATTGACACATTCAAAAGGGGCAACAGTCGCGCACGGCGGTGCCTAACGCTCCTGTTTCCCCTCTTTGGAATCCCCTTCGACAAAATTTTGCCCAAAACCGCGCACTCGGCCGTTGGCCTCGCACACAATTTTGGGCAAAATTCCCCTGTATGTGTCGCCATCGTCGGCACATGTCCGCCGACGGCGACGGATTCAAAAAACATTTCTAGTTTAGCGGCTTGCTAGCTATAAGATGAAAGGGTACTCCCCATGGCAAAAGAGCGGCTATTGGTCGTAACGCAGCATTTCTGGCCGGAGAATTTCCGCATCAACGACATTGTGGAAGGCTTTTTGCAGGACGGGCTGGAAGTGGACGTGCTGTGCGGCCTGCCCAACTACCCCAAAGGCGAATGGTTCGACGGCTACGGCCCCCAGGGCCCGTGGGAAGAGCATTTCCACGGCGCGCAGGTGTTCCGCGCCAAAGAGTGGCCGCGCAAGGGCAATACCAGCGTCAACATTTTTTTGAACTACGTCAGCTGGCCGCTATACGCCTGGGCCGCGCTGGACCGCCTGCCGGGCGGCTACGACGCAGTATTCTGCTTTAACACCAGCCCGGTGCTGATGTGCTGGCCGGCCATCCGCTACGCCAAAAAGCACCGTATCCCCTTTACCAACTATGTGCTGGACCTCTGGCCCGAGAATCTGTACAGCGTATTGCCGGTGCAAAACAGAGTTTTGCGCGGCATCGCGCAGGGCGTCAGCGACTGGCTGTACCGCCGCTGCGACCGGCTCATCGCCATGAGCGCGCCGCTGCAGCAGCGGCTGTGCCAGCGCACCGGCAAACCGGCACAGGCCGTGGCCGCCATCCCGCAGTATTGCGAGGATTTTTACGCCGTGCCCCAGCACGACCCCGCGCTGGAAGCCCGCTTTGCAGGGCGGTTCAACCTGGTGTTTACCGGCACGTTCACCCCGGCGCAAAGTTTGGACCTTGTGCTGCGCGCCGTGCTGGAAGCCCGTGCCGCCGGGGCCGAAGGGCTGCACCTGCTGCTGGTGGGCGACGGCATGAGCCGCGAGAGCCTGCAGGCCCTTGCGCAGGAACTGCAGGCCGGGGACGCTGTGACGTTTTACGGCAGCGTGCCGGCGGCCGAGGTGCCCAAGTTCACGGCATTGGCCGACGCGCTGCTGATCTCGCTTTCCGACTCGCCCGATCTGGGGCTGACGGTGCCCGGCAAGCTGGCCAGTTACATGGCGGCCGGCAAGCCGGTGGTTGCCAGCATGAACGGCGCCGGGGCCGAGGCAGTGGCCGAGAGCGGCGGCGGCCTGGTAAGCCCCGCCTGCGACGTGCATGCGCTGGCCGAAAACCTGCTGGCGCTGTACCGCATGCCCGCCGAGCAGCGCGCTGTGCTGGGTGCGCGCAGCAAAGCCTATTATGAGGCGCACTACCGCCGCGCCGAACTGCTGCGGCGGTTGGAAACGTTTATTTTACAGGGCGCTTGACCGCCCGGATGTGAGGTACGCTTTTGGATGCCAAAGTTTTGGTGCTGATCCCCTGCTACAATGAGGAAGCCAACATCGTCGACACCGTCGAGCGCCTGCGCGCTGCCTGCCCGGAGGTGGATTTCCTGGTCATCAACGACTGTTCCACCGATGCCAGCGCGTCGATTTTGCAAAGCCGCGGGTACCCGTTTTTGGACCTGCCAGTCAACCTGGGCATCGGCGGCGGCGTGCAGTGCGGCTACCGCTACGCCGCGCGCTGCGGCTATGACGTCGCGGTGCAGATGGACGGCGATGGCCAGCACGACCCGGCCTACCTGCAGGCCATCGTACAGCCGGTGCTGGACGGCGAATGCGATCTGTGCATCGGCAGCCGGTTCATCAAAAAAGAAGGCTTCCAGACGAGCTTTATGCGGCGGGTCGGCATCCGGTTTTTAAGCGGTTTGATCCGCCTGCTGTGCGGCGAGCATGTGCGCGATGTGACCAGCGGGTTCCGCGCCACCAACGCGCGCATGACCGCCTATTTTGCCGAGCATTACGCCACTGACTACCCCGAGCCGGAAGCCATCCTGGCCGCCTGCCTGGCCGGCTTCACCGTGCGGGAAGCCCCCGTCGTCATGCGGGAACGCCAGGGCGGCGTGTCCAGCATTTCCAGCTTAAAAAGCGTGTACTACATGGTCAAGGTGTCGCTGGCGCTGCTCATCGACCGGTTTTCCATCCAGCGCACACGGAAGGAGTAAGCATGACCCCACAGCTGCAATTTTTTATGATCCTGGGCGCGGTGGCGCTGCTGCTGATCATCTTTTTGTTTTTAAAGCGCGGGCTCATGAGCGTCAAGTACAGCCTGCTGTGGCTGGCGCTGGCCGTGGGGCTGGTGGTGTTTGCGCTGTTCCCCTACGTTGTGTATGTGCTGCGCGACCTGTTGGACATCGAAATGCCGGTGAACCTGGTATTTCTTTTAATGTTCTGCTTTGTGCTGGTGGTGCTGCTGAGTTTGAGCATCGCCATCAGCCAGCTGGCCGACAAATGCAAGCGCCTGACCCAGGCCAACGCCATTTTGGAAAAGCGCGTACGTGACCTGGAACAACAGCAAAAGCATTGACAACGCACCGCCGTGCGGCGCTGCCCTGCGCGCTGCATGGATCATAATTGGTATGGGGCGCCCCCTGCCGCCCCAGGACGCTGAAACGGAGAGAGATGTATGGAGTTGACGATCACCTGGCAACAGGTCGTGGAATTTTTGACCGAGGGGCAGTCGATGACGATCACCTCGCTGCTGTTCCTGGTATTTTTTGCGGCCACGGCGCTGATCCACTACGCGCTGCCGCGCGTGGTGCGGCCGTATTTTCTGCTGGTGGTCAGCTACGGGTTCTTCTGCTATGACCCCGTCAACCGGCCGCTGGTGTGGGTGCTGGCAGCCGCCACGCTGGTCACCTGGCTGTGTGGGCTCATCATTGGGCGCGTCAAAGTCAAGGCCGTGCGCGTGCTGGCGCTGCTGGCCGCCATCGGCGGCGGGGTCGGCGTGTTGGTCTACTACAAATACTGGAACCTGCTGGCCGATACGCTGGGCGGCGGCCTGCTGGCGCGGCGCGAAAACCTGCTGGCCCCGCTGGGCTTGAGCTATTTTGTGTTTGCCGCGCTGAGCTATACCATCGACGTATTCAAGCGCCGCTGCCGCGTCGAGCTCAACCCGTTCCACTATGCGATGTTCGTCAGCTTTTTCCCCACGCTGATCAACGGCCCCATTGAGCGGTACCCCCACCTGCGGCCGCAGATCCAAAAAAGCCGGCGTTTCAGCTACAACCGCTGTGCGGGCGGCGCGTTCCGCATGCTGTGGGGCTACACCAAAAAAATGGTCATTGCCGACAACCTTGCCCAGTATGTGGCGCTGGTCTACGGCGACCCTGCCGCTATGAGCGGCCCCAACCTGGTAGCCGCCACCGTGCTGTTTGGCGTGCAGCTGTACATGGATTTTTCCGGCTGCTGTGATATTGCGCTGGGCGCGGCGCGTATTTTGGGCTATGACCTGATCGAAAACTTCCAGGCGCCGTTTGAGTCCCGCAGTTTTGGCGAGTTCTGGCGCCGGTGGCACATCTCGATGACGGGCTGGTTCCGCGATTACGTCTACTTCTCGCTGGGCGGCAGCCGCTGCGCGCCATGGCGGCATTACCTCAACATCGTCATCGTGTTCCTGTGCTCCGGCCTTTGGCACGGCGCCGACTGGCGCTACCTGGCCTGGGGCCTGGCCTGCGGCCTGATCTCGGCCTTTGCGGCGCTGACAGCCAAACCGCGGCGCGCTTTGGCCGCGCATAACCCGCTGTACCGCGCCGCCTGGTTCAAAACGCTGTGGCAGGTGCTGTGCACCAATGTGCTGTTCTGCTTCACGCTGGTGTTCTTTGCCAGCGCACTGTACAACACCGACCCCTTTGCCATCTACGCCGCCATGCTGCAGGGCTGGCAGGGCCTGGCTGGCAGCTTGGGGCAGGTCACCCAGCTGCTGCTGGACACCGGCATCGACGGCCGGCTGCCGGTGGTGCTGTGGTTCGGCTGCTTTGTGGTGTTTGCCGTAGAGCACGGCGGGCAAAGCGTTTCGGCCTGGGTGCGCAAACAGCCCTGGCCGCTGCGCTGGACGCTGTACTACGGTGCGGCCGCCGCCATCCTGTTCTTTGCGGCGTTTGGCCAGTCCGCTTTCATCTACCAGCAATACTAAGAAAGGACGGTGTGATGTATGCCTGCAAGATCCCCTATGCCCGCACCGCCCGTTAAGATCCAGCGCGGTACCGCCACCAAACGCCGCCCGGCGACCCGCCGGCGCAAGCGCGTCCATCCCCTGCTCCGCTTTTTGCAGGGCCTTGCGCGGCGGCTGTTTTTTGGCGGCAAGACTGCGTTCAAACTGCTGTTGCTGGCGCCGGTGCTGGTGTTTATGATGGCGTTCAGCTATAACGTCGACCGCAGCGGCCTGTTCCAGGGTGCGCTGGCCCCGCGCCGCATCGTGGACCTGATGCTGCAAGGGTATGACGTGACCAACTTTGAGCAGATGGACGAGCGCGAGGTCGTGCAGCTGTTCGCGCAGGACGTGGCGGAAGCGCCGGAAGCCATCGGCATCGGTTCCAGCCGCGTGCTGCAGTTCAACCGCGAGAACACCGGCGTCGACAGCTTTTTCAATATGGGCGTGACCGGCGCCGACGTGCGCGACAATATGACGAGCTACTACAAGATGGTCAGCTACGGCAAGACGCCCAAGGTGCTGTTGTGGAGCCTGGACCCCTGGGTGTTTTACGGCAGCGAGGCCGCGTTTGACGAGCGCGCCGACGCTGAGCTGTACAACGAGTTTTTGACCAAAGTGCTGGGCGTGCCCACCGATTACGAGGAACCCGACCAGGTGGAACTCTGGCGCGCGCTGGCCGACCCTGCGTATTTCCAGGGGAATGTCGACTACTACCTGAAAAACCGCGGCCAGTCTGTGGTGACCGACGACGACGGCAACACCATCGAGTTCAACCCCGTCGAGGGCGACCCCTACGAGCAGACGACGACCATCAAGCGGGCGGACGGCAGCGTGTTGTACGACGTAGCGTTCCGCACCCAGACGGCCGACCAGATCCGCACGCTGGCGGCGGAAGCCTGCATGAGTTTTAACAGCGTACATATGGAAGGCTTTGAGGAGCTCAGCGACACGCAGATCCAGGCGTTCGACTCCTTTATCCGCTATGCGCAGGAGCAGGGCACGACGGTGATTTTGGTGCTCTCACCCTGGCACCCCTACCTGTACGAGTACCTGCTGACGGAACCCGACGCCCACAAGGGATTTTTCCAGGTGGAAAACTGGGTGCGCCAGTATGCCGCCGAAAACAACATCCCGCTGTACGGCAGCTACGACCCCGCCTGCATCGAGGGGTTGCAGGAGACCGATTTCTTTGACGGCCTGCACTGCGCAGGCACGGGCATTGAGCGATTCTTCCCCGGCGTACCGCAAGCCTTGCAGGACCTGCAGAACGGCACGCTGCCCGACCCGCTGGCCGTGCAGCCGCGCACCCGGCTGGAACCCGCCGAACCCGCCGGTGAGGAGGGCGAGGCCGCGCCCGAAGCCGCCGAGACCGGCGAGACCGCCGAAGCCGAACCGACCGACACCGCTGCACAGGAGGGATAACGATGCGTTTGCCGATGCTGGACCGCACGGGCCGCCGCCCGCTGATTTTGGGAAAGGGCGGTTTTGGCCGCCAACTGGCCGACTGGCTGCGCGACGACGGCTGGGACGAGCCGCTCTTTTTGGACGACAACGCCCCCGGCTGCGCCGGGAAACTGCGCGATTACGCCGACCCTGCGCTGTTAAAGCCCGGGCGCGCAGCGTTTGTGGCGCTGGGCAATAACGAACTGCGCGTGGAACTGCTGCAAAAGCTGGCGGCGGCCGGGTACAAGACGCCGTCGTTTTGCAGCAGCATGGCGGCCGTCAGCCCCAGCGCCGTGCTGGAACCCGGCTGCATCGTGCTGCCGCAGGCCTATGTGGGCGCCAGCGCGCGCCTGGGCGCAGGCTGCATCGTCAACGCCGGGGCCGTCGTCGACCACGACGCCGTGCTGGGCCGCGGCGTGCATGTGGCGCCGGGCGGCATCGTCAAGGCCGGGGCGCAGGTCGCGCCCTGCACCAAAGTAGATTCCGGCGAGGTCGTCCGCTCCCCGTGGGAGCAGGGCTGACTTCGCCCAACAGCGGCGCGGGTACCTGACATCCCGCGCCTTTTTGCTACCGGGAAAGGAGAACGCTTTTGGACAGACCGCAAACGCTCCCGCCGCGGCGGGACTATATCGACATCCTCAAAGGGCTGGGCATCCTGCTGGTCGTCTTCGGCCATTATATGGAGCAGTACCGCCTGGGCTCGCATCTGATCGGGGCGACGTTCATCTCGATCTATTGGTTCCACATGGCGCTGTTCTGTGTGTGCAGCGGCCTGGTGGCGCATTTCAGCCTGCGCAAGCTGCTGGCACAGCAGCTGTGGCTGTACCTGGCCGGGCAGGGCATCATGCTGGCGTTCCGCGCTTTTGTCCTGCAGGAGGATCTTGCCGCCGGCGGCCTGCTGGATGCCTTTTTGCTGCCGTGGCGGCACATGTGGTACCTGTACGCGCTGCTTTTCTGGCATTTGACGCTGCCGCTGCTGACGCTGCTACGCGACAAACTGCGCCTGCCGGGCGCGGTGCTGGGCCTGGCGCTGGCCGTGGGCGTCAGCCTGTGGGGCGGCACCATCGACTGGCCGTTCACGCTGGTGCGGGTGTTTGCGTTCTACCCGTTTTATGCGTTCGGCGTGCTGTTCCGCCCGCAGGTCGACGCGCTGGACCGGCTGGCCAGCCGTTTTTGGGCGGTGCGCGTGGCGCCGGCCCTGCTGCTGTTGGCCGGGTACGGGTACCGGTTTTGGCAGATGCTGCAGTTTGAGGGCCAGCTGGGCGAGAGCGCCAAAATTTTTAACGATGTACCGTACGGCGAAGGGTACGCCATGGCCGACCGCGCGCTGTTTTTGCTGGTGGGCATCGTGACCAGCGTGGGGCTGGTGGCCGCCGTGGGCGGCTGCCGGTGCTTTGCCGCGCTGGGGCGGCGCACGCTGCCGATCTACCTTTTGCACATGCCCATGCTGACCTTTTTGGTGGACCTGGGCTTTTATGAGCCGGCGCGCGCGCAGGCGACCTGGATCATTGTGACCTGGGTGACGCTGGAAGCGCTGGGCTGCCTGTGCATTTTGGGCAGCGGGCCGGTGGTGCGGTTTTTCAACGCCTTTGCCAACGTATGGTACCGCCTGCTCAAAAAACCGGCGCCTGCCCCGGAACCGACGCTGCGCCAACCGCAAAAGATCCCCTACCGGCCGCGGCAAACGCCGGGAACGCAAGAAAACAAGACTTGATAACGCCAAAGCGGCGGCCTGCGGGCCGCCGCTTTTTTGCAGAAACGCTTGACAAGGCAACTACCTTGCGATACAATATAGCTACAAGAACATGGTAATGCAAGGTAGTGGAGGTGAGGCGATGTTTGACCGGGCGCAGCTGCGCAAAGGCACGCTGGAAGGCTGCATTTTAAAAATCATCGCGCGTGAAGCGGCCTACGGGTACGCCATTGCCGCCACCTTGCGCGAAAATGGCTTTACCGACTTAACGGAAGGCACGCTCTACCCCCTGCTGCTGCGGTTGGAGCGCAAGGGCCTGATCCGGGCGGAGTACCGCGCCGGGCAGGGCGGGCCCAGCCGCAAGTATTACACGCTGACCGACGAAGGCCGGCAGTATCTGCAGGAATTTATGGCGGCCTGGCGGGAGACGGCCGCCAGCATTGACGCGATCTTGCAAGATTGAAACTTTTCTGCCCGGGTTTCCCTGCCATTGGAAAGGATGGTGACAGACGATGCTGTTCAAAAATCAATACACGATGCTCAAAAAGGCCAACGACCTGAGCGCCGGGACCCTGACGGCCGACGACCGCCTGTATCTGGAAAATCTCTGCCGCGGGCTGAACATTTTGACCTGGAACTGCTATGAGATCGAACGTATCCGCAAGGATCTGATCGAGATCGCCGCCCGCTGCGAACTGGAAGGGCGCACCTTGCAGCAGGAAGTGGGCGGCGACACCGAACGCTTTTTGCTGGAGCTGGCCCCCGACCTGCCCCGCGGCACGCCGCTGGACGATGTCTGCACCTGGTATCCGTTCTGGATGCTGGTCGAGGCAGTCCTGTATCTGCTTTTGGGGCTGGCGGCCGGCGGCGGGGAGGCCAACCTGTTCCATGTCCTGACCGGCCCGCTGCGCTTTATGGTCTGGCTGCTGATCTGGGCCTGGTTCCAGCGCGCCGCGCTCAAACTCAGGATCCGCTACGGCCCGCCGGCACAAATGGCGTGTTATGCCCTGATGCTCCTCGTTTTTGTGGGCACCTGTCTTTTCCCCGTAAAAATTTCCCAGCAGCTTCCCGGCACCATCCCCTTTGCCGGCGCTGCGCTCTACCATTTCGCCTGGGCGGTCGGCTGCCAAATCTGGCAGACTGTCCATTATAACCGCTGCGCGGCGCGCCGCCCCTGGCAATAAACCCCAATACGCGCAACGACCCCCGGGGCAGGCCCGCACAGGCCCGCTCCCGGGGGTCGTATGTTGTGGTGGGGCGCAGCACGCACATGCAGCGCCCGGCCTGAGCTTTGGGCAGCCTGGGGCCGCCGGGGCGCTCTCCCCTTTCCCTCCGCGACCCGGTTTCGGTTCGCACACCGCCGCCCGGCATACGGGCGGCAGCCCTATCGTTACAGTTCCGCCAAGATCGCGTCGCCCATGGCCGTGCAGCCGACCCGGGTGCAGCCTTCCGCCATCATATCGGCGGTGCGCAGGCCTTTATCCAGCACGGCGCTGACAGCTGCCTCGATCTCGTCGGCTTCCTGCGCCATGCCGAAGCTATAGCGCAGCATCATGGCCGCCGAGAGGATGCAGGCGATGGGGTTGACGATATCCTGCCCGGCGATGTCGGGTGCGGAACCGTGGATGGGTTCATACAGGCCGCAGCTCCCCTCGCCCAGAGAGGAGGACGGCACCATGCCGATGGAACCGGTGATCTCGCTGGCTTCATCGGAGAGGATGTCCCCGAACATATTCTCGGTGACGATGACGTCGAACTGCGCGGGGTTTTTGCAGATCTGCATGGCCGCATTGTCGACGAACATCTCGCCGTATTCGACGTCGGGGTATTCGGCCGCCAGCCGCTGCATGACGGCGCGCCACAGGCGGCTGGTGTCCAGCACGTTGGCCTTGTCGACGCAGGTAAGTTTTTTGCGGCGCTTGCGCGCGGTCTCAAACCCGATGCGGCCGATGCGCTCGATCTCATGCTCGGCGTACGGCATGACGTCGACGGCGACTTTTTCGCCGTTTTGCTCAAAGGTCTTGTGCTCGCCAAAATAGACGCCGCCGATCAGCTCACGCACAACGATAAAGTCGATACCCTTGGCGACGATCTCGTCCTTGAGCGGGCTGGCGGCCGCCAGCTGCGGCCAGATTTTGGCCGGGCGGCTGTTGGCGTACAGCCCCATACCGGCGCGCAGGCGCAGCAGGCCTTTTTCGGGGCGTTTGTCGCCGGGCAGCCCCTCCCATTTGGGGCCGCCGACGGCGCCCAGCAGCACGCTGTCGGACGCTTTGCACTTTTCCAGTTCCGCTTCGGGCAGCGAGTCGCCGAATTTGTCGATGGCTTCGCCACCCATGTAGGCACGGGTGTAGGTGAAGGTGTGGCCGTGTTTGGCGGCGATCTTATCCAGCACGCGCACGGCCTGGGCGACGATCTCGGGGCTGGCGCAGTCGCCGTAGATCAGGGCGATGTTTTTCTGCATCGGGGCGCACCTCCTCAGGCGTTGCCCTGCAGGCTGTTCATCAGCCCGCCGGCCGCAATGATCTTTTGGATGAACGGCGGGAACGGCGCAGCCTGGAAAGTCTGGCCCGTCGTCTCGTCGGTGATGACGCCGGTGTCAAAGTCGATGGCGACGGTGTCTCCGTTGGCGATCGCCTCGCTGGCGGCCGGGCATTCCAGGATGGGCATGCCGATGTTGATGGAATTGCGGTAGAAGATGCGCGCAAAACTCTTGGCGATGACGCAGCTGACACCCGCCGCCTTGATGGCCAGCGGCGCGTGCTCACGCGAAGAGCCGCAGCCGAAGTTCTCGCCGCCGACGATGATGTCGCCGGGCTGTACGCGGGTGATGAAGGTCTTGTCGATATCCTCCATGCAATGGCTGGCGAGTTCGGCGGCGCTCTGCGTATTGAGGTAGCGCGCCGGGATGATGACGTCGGTGTCGATGTTGTCGCCGTATTTGAAAACCGTACCTTTGGCGTTCATGTTCAGACCTCCCTCGGATCGGTGATGTAGCCGGTCAGCGCGCTGGCCGCCGCCGTGGCGGGGCTGGCCAGGTAGATCTCGGACTCGGTATGGCCCATGCGGCCCACAAAGTTGCGGTTGGTGGTGGAGACGCAGCGCTCCCCTGCCGCCAGGATGCCCATGTACCCGCCCAGGCAGGGCCCGCAGGTGGGCGTCGAAACGATGCACCCGGCGTCGATGAACGCCTCGGTATAGCCGCGCAGCAGGCATTCCTTATAGACTGCCATCGTGGCGGGGATGATGATGCCGCGCACGCCTTTGGCGATGTGTTTGCCCTTGAGGATCTCGTAGGCAGCCTGCATATCCTCGATGCGGCCGTTGGTGCAGGAGCCGATGACGATCTGGTCGATCTTGATGTCCTTCCCCTCTTTGGCCAGGTGGGTATTTTCGGGCAGGTGGGGGTAGCTGACGGTCGGTTCCAGCGTGTCGAGGTCGATGGTGACGGTCTGCTCATACTCGGCGTCGGGGTCGGCCTCGTATTTGGTCCAGGGGCGCTGGCTGCGGCCTTTGAGGTAGGCCTCGCAGACTTCGTCGACCGGGAAGATGCCGTTCTTGGCCCCGGCCTCGATGGCCATGTTGCAGATGCACAGGCGGTCCTCCATCGTCAGGCTCTTGACGCCGTCACCGGTGAACTCCAGGCTTTTGTACAGCGCGCCCGAGACGCCGATGCGCCCGATGAGGTGCAAAATGACGTCCTTGCCGCTGACGGGGCGGCGCAGCGTGCCGGTGAGCACGACCTTGATGGCGGCCGGCACCTTGAACCACAGCATGCCGGTGGCCATGCCAGCGGCCATATCGGTGGAGCCGCCGCCGGTGGAGAACGCCCCCACCGCACCGTAGGTGCAGGTGTGGCTGTCGGCGCCGATGATGCAGTCGCCCGCCGTGACGATGCCTTTTTCGGGCAACAGGGCGTGCTCGACGCCCATCTCGCCGACGTCGTAGAAGTGCAGGATATCGTATTTGTTGGCGAACTCGCGGCACTGTTTGGACTGCGTCGCGCTCTTGATGTCCTTGTTGGGCACAAAATGGTCGAGCACGATGTTGATGCGCGTTTTGTCAAAGACCGAGGTGAAACCGGCTTTCTCGAACTCGTTGATGGCCACCGGGGTGGTGATGTCGTTGCCGAGCACGATGTCCAGCTTGGCGTTGACGAGCTGGCCCGGCCGGACCGTTGCCTCGCCGCAGTGGGCGGCCAGGATCTTTTGGGACATGGTCATACCCATGGGTGCATTGCTCCTTTCTTGTGCCGTTTACCGGTTGTTGATGGCGCTGACCAGCGCGCGGATACCGGCGACGATGATATCGGTATGGGTGCCGCAGCCCCAGGTCTCCTCGCCGGAGGCCCAGCGCAGGCCCACATAGGAGCACGCGCGGGAGTCGGTGTCGGAGTCCAGCGCATGCTCGCTGTAATGCACCAGCGTAAAGTGCAGGCCGGTCTGCTGCTCAATAGCGGTGGCGACGGCGTCCAGGCGGCCGTTACCGGTGGCCTGGCTGGTGAAGGGCTGGCCGTTGACGGTCAGCGTGACCTTGGCCGTGATGGTGCTGTCGGGGTTTTGCACAAAGTGCGCCTCGGTGACATTGAGCGGCGCGCTGTGGTTGAGGTAGGCGGACTCAAAGACGTAGAGGACTTCCTTGACGTCGAGTTCGCGGTGCTCGTGGTCGGAGACCTCCTTGACGCGGTAACCCAGATCCTCGCGCATGCGCGGCGGCGGGTTGTAGCCGTAGTTCTGCTGCAGCAGGAAACCGATGCCGCCCTTGCCGCTCTGGCTGTTGATGCGGATGACGTCGGCGTCGTAGGTGCGGCCGATGTCGTGCGGGTCGATGGGGATATAGGGGCAGGTCCACTCGTGCAGATCGTGCTCTTTGCGCCAGGTCATGCCCTTGGCGATGGCGTCCTGGTGGCTGCCGCTGAACGCCGCAAACACCAGGCTGCCGGCGTAGGGCGTGCGGTCGTAGACGTGCATGCGGGTAACGCGCTCATACACTTCGCAGATGGCGGGCATGTTGCTGAAATCGAGGTGCGGGTCGACGCCGTGGCTGTACATGTTCATGGCCAGCGTGACGGCGTCGACGTTGCCGGTGCGCTCGCCGTTGCCGAACAGGCAGCACTCGATGCGCTGCGCGCCCGCCAGCACAGCCAGCTCAGCGTCGGCAACACCGCAGCCGCGGTCGTTGTGCGGGTGGGTGGAGAGGATGACGCTGTCGCGGTATTTGAGATGCTGCGAGCACCACTCGATCTGGTTGGCGTAGACGTGCGGCATGCTCATTTCCACCGTGACGGGCAGGTTGATGATCATGGGGCGGTCGGGCGTGGGCTGCATGACGTCGAGCACGGCGTTGCAGACTTCCACCGCGTATTCCGGCTCGGTGCCGGTAAAGCTCTCGGGGCTGTACTCAAACAGGAAGTTTCCCTCATACTCCTGGCTGAGCTGCTTGACGAGCTTGGCGCCGTCGACGGCGATCTGCTTGATCTCCTCTTTGCTCTTTTTGAACACCTGCTCGCGCTGGGCGACGCTGGTGGAGTTGTAGAAGTGGATGATGGCCCGCGGCGCGCCCTTGACGGCCTCGAACGTCTTGCGGATGATGTGGTCGCGGCACTGCGTCAGCACCTGCAGCGTCACGTCGGCGGGGACGCGGTCCTCCTCGATGAGTTTGCGCAGGAAGGCATACTCGGTCTCGCTGGCCGCCGGGAAGCCGACCTCGATCTCCTTAAAGCCGATCTTGAGGAGCATCTCGTAAAATTCCAGCTTCTCATCCAGGCTCATCGGCACGATCAGGCTCTGGTTGCCGTCGCGCAGATCAACGCTGCACCAGGCGGGCGCCTGCTCGATATGGTCTTTCTGCGTCCAGGCGAAGACATGCCCCGGCTCGACCGGCGGCGGGTAATAGCCAACGTGATACTTGGTTGCGTCCATCATAGTAAAAGCCTCCTTCAAGGGTCTTGCCCTTGAGGGAGGCTGCAAAAAAACCGTCCCCCAAAGGCGGATCTGCCTTTGAGAGACGGGAGCCAATTCTTAAATCAAGAAATGCCGTACCCGCGGTACCACTCTCATTGCCGTATAGAAAACGGCCGCTCTGTACGATCAGCCCGGTGGGGCGAATCGCGCCTGTATGATAACGGTCAGGTTCCGGCCGCGCCTACTGCCTGGTGGCAGGCTTTCAACGCGGCTGCTCCGGGGCCAGTGACGCAGGACCTGCCGCACCGCCTTGCACCGACCGGCGGCTCTCTGGAGCGGGGTGAGGTCTGCTTTTTCCCCATCACTGCATTTGCCAATGAGAACACTTTAACAGATAAAAGCGCTGTTGTCAACCGGCGTTTTGCACAATTTGGGCCGTGCATTTTTGGCAGGGTCGCCATCCCGGGGGCGCTCAGCCCTCGCCATAGGTAAGGTTGACGCCCTCCCCGCCGGTGGCATACAGCGTGCGGGCCGGGGTCTCCTGGGCTTCCCCCTCGATGATCTCGCCGCCCGCCTGCTGTACCGTGGTATGCCACTGGGCGCGCGGCGCGGCCAGCGTAGCGGTGACGGTACCCAAAGGCGCCTGCAGGGTGACGCTCTCGGTATCGTAGCCGGTCAGGCCGGCGACTTCCTCCAGCCAGATGTTGCCGTCCTGCGTCTGCACGTCAAGCGAGCGCGTGCGCAGCACGCCGGACTGAACCATGCCGGACTGGGTAGCGGCGCAGATCTCCTTGATCTGCAAATTGCCCAGCTCAATGGCGCCGCTCTGCTCGGTATCGACCTCGACACGGTCGTAGGCGTTGGCCGGCAGCACGATGGTAACGTGGGTCGAAGGGTCGGTGCTGTCACAGGTCAGCACCCAGCCGTAGCCGACGGTCTGCTTGAGCTGGACCGCATCACTGACATCAACGCTGCGCACCTCAGCTTTGGCTTCCGGCCCGATGCGGAAGGAGACGTTGCCGCAGATCATGTTGACGTAGAGCGTACCGTTGCCCGGGACGGGCAGCGAGCCCACGTAGATGACGTCGCCGCTGGGCGTCAGGCCGGCGGTCGCCGCAGTCGGCACCGGGCCTTCCTCCACGGCCGGGGCAGACTCGGCCGCCGAGGCGGATTCTGCCACCTCCATCGAGGCCGCCGTTGTGCCGGGGCGCGCCAGACCCAGCAACAGCACACTGACCTGGATGATGAGCGCCAGCCCTACCAGCAGCCAGAACACCAGCCACAGGCGGCGGGGCGATTTTCTCTCTTTTGTCGCAGTGGTGACGCCGGATGCCGGGTAGTGTTCGGGGTCGTCCAGCGCAGGCGGTTGCGGTGCGGCGGGCGGTTGCGGCGGCACAGTTTGCGCTTGCGCGTCGCTTTCCCCTGCCGGCAGTTCCGGCTGCGGGGCGGCGGGGGCCGGCGGCTCGACGCCCTCCCCTTCCAAAATGTTGCGGGCCACTTCGGCCGGGTCGCCAAGCTCGGCGGCGGTCTGTTCCTCATTCTCGCTGCCGGCGGCGTCAAAGTATTCCTCGTAATAGTTCAGCGCGTCCTGCCGTTCCTGGGCGGGCAGCGCAGCCAGCAGTTCTTCCAGCCGGGCCAGGTAAGCGTACTTTCTCATGTCAGTTCCCCCTTGAACAGCTTGTCGATCTTTCTGGCGTAGGCGTCCCATTCGGCACGCGCCTGCGCCAGCCGCGCGCGGCCGGCTGCCGTCACCTCATAATAGCGGCGGTTGCGGCCGTTGAACGCCTCATCCCGCACGGTCAGGCAGCCGTCTTTTTGCAGGCGGCGCAGCACAGGGTACAGCGTTGACTCGGAAAGATCCAGCACGGCGCGCACTTCCTGGGTGATCTTGTAGCCGTAGGTGCCGTGTTCCTCCTGCGCGACGACCGCCAGCACGATGGCGTCCAGCAGCGCGGCCCCGGTATTGATGGCCATGGCGATCCCCCTTTGTGCCCGGCGCAGGGCGCTGCGCGCCCACCGGTGCTCTCGTTTGCTCTATATATTATATAGCATATAATATTATATTTTTCAATAGGTTTGCGGCGGTTTGTGCAAAAAAGGCAAAAAGAACCCCCCGCCCTGAGGGAGGGCGGGGGTTCCAAAGAAAGGAGGAGAAGAACACATGAAAAAACATGAGAAACGCTTTGGGATAAGCCGGGCGGCGCTTGCTGTGGGGGCCGCTTAGCTTATGACTAGATTGTAACCCTTTTGTCACCGCTTGTCAAGGGTTTTTGTTATTATTTTGTAATTTTTCTTTTTCTTCACAATTTGCCAGCGGTTTGGCCCGCCCGCCGCCCTATAACACAATAAAACACGGTATTTTGCAGGTTTTCTGCCCCGTTCCCCATGCCCGCCCAAACAAAACGCCCCTGCCGCGCAAAGTATGCCGCGGCAGGGCCTGTTATTTTTCTGTTACCATTTTACGCAAAGGTGATGCTGGCCTCAAACGCTGCCTTTTCCTCGCGCTGGCCGCAGAAGTAATACTGCTTTTCGCCGGTCTGGGCCTGCAGCAGCGCAAAGGATGCGCCGCGCGGCACCTCGCGGTGGTAGTAGACCTTGAGGTCGCGCACTTCCCCCTCGTCCCAGACGTTCCAGGGCAGGGCGTCGCACAAAATATCGACGTAGCGCGTGTTGTTCATGTGGCCGTTCATATCGCAGCGGGAATAGGTCGCCGTGTACTCCCCTGCCGGGGCGCAGTCCTCCGGCACGGCCTTGACCATCTTCATCGGCAGCTCAAAGGGCACGTCCTCAGCCCAGCAGTCGTTGAACGCCTCGGGGTGTTTGCGCAGGATCAGCCGCTTGTCGGTGTCGATGAGCACCCAGCGGCTGTCCAGCACGGCGACCTGCTGCCCGGCTGCGTCATAGAAAAAGGTGATGCGCTTGTTGACGGCGCGCTTGCAGCGCTCGGGCCGGGTGGTGACCGTCAGCGTCTCGTCGACGCGGGGCGTGCGGTCGATGTGCAGCGCCAGCTTGGCCAGCACGTAGGCCGTGTGGGTGGCGGCGTACAGCTCATCGTTGAGGCCGGCGGCCTCGGCATGCATGGTGGCGATCTGCTGGCCGTAGCGCAGCAGCGCGCCGGGCTTGGCGTTGCCGTGGTGGTCGCCGTCGTGGCGGCAGATGGTGTAGGTTTGCGTATAGGTGACCGGGATCTCCGGCATGGGAAAAGCCCCCTTTTTTGCTGGTGGATGCGCGTTTTGCGCACTGGAAAGCATTATAACACGGCGGCGTGCAAAATGCAAAGGCCGCGGCGATACTGCGCGGCCTTTGCAGGGCAGGGTCTCAATAATCGTCGCGCGCTTTTTTGCGCAGTTTGCGCCAGATGTTGAAGAAAGAGATCACCAGCGCCAGCAACAGCAGCACTACGACCATCCAGCCGCTGCCGCCCTCCTCGTAGCTTTTCATCTCGCTCCACTGGGCGTCCAGCGCGGCGTTGATCTCGTCGGGCAGCGTGGTGAAGACCTCGGCCTTGCCCATGACGTCGTCGCCGGGGTAGGCGATCTCGCTGTATTTGAGTTCGTCGTCCAGCTGTTCCCACACGGCGGTGATGGGCGTGGAGTAGCCGATGTAATCGCAGTTGGCCAGGCCCACCGAGGGCTCGCACATGTAGTTGATGAACAGCTCGGCGGCCGCCTTGTTTTTGGAGTTGGCCGGCACGCACATGCTGTCCACAAAGAAGTTGACCCCCTCGCTGGGGTGCACAAAGGCAAGGTCGGGGTTGTCGGCGATCATCGTCAGCGCGTCGCCGGCGTAGTAGGGCGCCATGGCGGCCTCGCCGCCCTCCATCTTGTCAAAGATCTCGTCCATGACGTAGGCCTGCACGACGGATTTTTGATCCTTGAGCTCCTGCATGACCTCGGTGAGTTCGTCCACCGACTGCGGGTTGAGCGAACGGCCGATCTTTTTGGCCGCGATGGCGTAGGCGTCGCGGGAGTTGTTGAACATCAGCACATTGTTGGCGTACTGCACATCCCACAGCGCGGCCCAGCTGGTGGGGGCTTCGTCCACCAAAGTCGTATTGTAGATCAGCCCCGTGGTGCCCCAGGTGTAGGGCACGCTGTAGGTGTTTTCGGGGTCGAAGTCCCAGCCGGTGTAGTCGCTGCCAATGTTGGCAAAGTTGGGGATGTTTGTGTAGTCCAGCGGGGCCAGCATGCCCTCGGCCGCCATTTTGCCGACCATATACTCCGACGGGAAGATCACGTCATACACTGCGCCGCCGGATTTCATCTTGGCGTACAGACTCTCGTTGGAGTCAAAGGTCGTGTAGTTGACCTCGATGCCGGTGAGTTCCTCAAACGCCGAAAGCACGTCGACGCTCTCGTCCAAGCCGTCGGAGATATACAGGCCCCAGTTGTAGACGTTGAGGGTGATGCCGTCGTCGGCAAAGCGCGTCCAGTCGTAATCGGCCGAGACGGCGATGTCCTCGTTGACTTCGATGAGGTCCCCCTCGGCCAGCGCCGCCGGGGCGCACGCCGCGCCCAGCAGCAGGGCCGCCAGGGCGGCGGCAAACACTTTGCAGCGGTTTTTCATCAGCGCGCCCCCTCCTCCTGCATGGCTTTGCGGATCTCCTTCTGGTTTTTACGGTAGGCGCGGGAATCCGCCGCGTTGGAGATCAGGATGATGGCCAGAATGACGCAGAACATGACGGCCGACAGGGCGTTGATCTCGGGGCTGACCTTTTTGCGCGTCATCGAGTAGATGGCGATGGGCAGCGTCTGCATGGTGCCGGAGTTGAAGTAGGAGATCATGAAGTCGTCGATGGAATAGGTCAGGCAGATGAGGAACGCCGAGAGGATGGCCGGGCTGAGCTGCGGCATGATGACCTTGAAAAACGCCTGCCGCGGCGTGCAGCCGAGGTCCAGCGCGGCGTTGTAGAGGCTGGGGTCCAGCTGGCGCAGCTTGGGCCCGACGTTGAAGATGACGTAGGGCACGTTGAAGGTGATGTGCGCGATGAGCAGCGTCGGCCAGCCGAACAGCCCGTTGCCGCCGCCGAGGCCGAAGTTCTGCGCCATGACGAACAGCAGCATCAGCGAGACGCCGGTGATGATCTCGGGGTTGACGACGGGCACATAGCTGATGTTGTTGACGACGAGCTGGGCGCGGCGGCTCATGGAATGGATGCCGATGGTAGCCAGCGTGCCCAGCACGGTGGCCAGCACGCTGGAGACGAGCGCCAACACCAGGCTGAGCCCCAGCGCCGAGAGGATCATCTCGTTATGGAACAGGCTCTTGTACCAGCCCAGCGTGAAACCGGTGAAGTTGGCGCGGGATTTGCTCTCGTTAAAGCTGAACGCGATCATGACCGCGATGGGCAGGTACATGAAACAGAACACCAGCACAATGTAGGTGCGCTGCAAAATGACCGATTGTTTCTTGTTCATGTTACACCACCCCTTCCATTTCCGATTCGTCAAAGCTGGAGGTAAAGCTCATGCACAGCAGCACGATGACCATGAGCACCAGGCTCATGGCGGAACCGAGGTTGAGGTTGTAGGAGTTGCCGAGGAACTGCAGCTCGATCAAGTCGCCGATGAGCAGGTTGGACCCGCCGCCCAGCATGCGGCTGATGATGAAGGTGGACACCGACGGCACGAACACCTGCGTGATGCCGGTGGCGATGCCCGGCCCGCTGAGCGGCACCAGCACCCGCCACAAGATCTGCCAGACGTTGCAGCCGAGGTCCTGCGCGGCCTCGATGATGGAGTCGTCGATCTTGGTCATGGCCGTGTAGATGGGCAGGATCATAAACGGCAGGTAGTTGTACACCATGCCCAGCACCACCGCGCCGGAGGTGTTGATCATCTGGAAGGGCCCCAGGCCGAACAGGCCCAGGAATTTGTTGATGAGGCCGTTTTTCTCCAACAGCGTCATCCAGGCGTAGGTGCGCAGCAGAAAGTTCATCCACATCGGCAGCATGACGAGCATGAGCATGATGTGCTGCTTGTTGGCGCGCAGGCGGGACAAAAAGTACCCCACCGGGAACGCCAGCACCAGGCAGACGACGGTGGACACCGCCGCCAAAATCAGGCTGCGGGCAAACACGCTGGAATACCGGCCGATCTGGGTGAGGTTATCCAGCGTAAAGCGCCCGTCGGCGTTGGTCATGGCGTACCAGATGACGATGAACAGCGGCACAACGATGAACGCCGCCATCCACAGCAGGTACGGCCCCGCCAGCCAGCGGGAGGCTTTGGATTTATGCATCGCTTACACCTCCGTGCGGGCCATGATATGGATCTCGTCGGGGCCGATGTTCATGCCGATGAGCTCGCCGGGTTGGCTGGCCTGGGTGGAGTGGATGAGCCACTCGTACCCTTCGACGTCGACGTGCATCTCAAAATGGACGCCCTTGAAGATGACCTCGCGCACAAGGCCGGTGAGCATGCCCACCGAGGGCGGCACGATCTGCACGTCCTCGGGCCGGATGACGACCTGCACCGGCTCGTTGGGTTTGAAGCCGCGGTCGACGCAGGTGAAATCATGCCCGCCGAAGTTGACGAGGAAGTCTTTGAGCATGACGCCGTCGACGATGTTGGAGTCGCCGATGAAGCGCGCGACAAAGGCGTTGCGCGGCTCGTTGTAGATATCCTGCGGCGAGCCGATCTGCTGGATGTTGCCGCCCGACATGACGACGACGGTGTCCGACATCGTCAGCGCTTCCTCCTGGTCGTGGGTGACGTAGACGAAGGTGATGTTCATCTCGCGCTGGAGGCGTTTGAGTTCGAGCTGCATCTCTTTGCGCAGTTTGAGGTCCAGCGCGCCGAGGGGCTCGTCCAGCAGCAATACGCGCGGCTGGTTGACCAGGCTGCGCGCAATGGCCACGCGCTGCTGCTGCCCGCCCGAAAGCTGGTGGATGCTGCGGCGCTCAAAGCCTTTGAGGCCGACGATCTCCAGCATTTCCAGCACTTTGGGGCGGATCTCGTTTTCCGGCGTTTTTTTCAGGCGCAGGCCAAAGGCGACGTTCTCGAACACATTGAGGTGCGGGAACAGCGCGTATTTCTGGAACACCGTGTTGACCGGGCGCTTGTAGGGCGGCAGGTCGGCGATGTCCTTGCCATCAAAAAAGACATTGCCCGATTTTGGGGTGATAAACCCGGCGATCACGCGCAGCGTCGTGGTCTTGCCGCAGCCCGAAGGGCCGAGGAAAGTCACAAACTCCTTGTCGTGAATGTCGAGGGAAAGCCCGTCCAGGACTTTCTGCCCGTCAAAATCGACTACAATGTCTTTGAGCGATACGATGATGTTTTCGTTCATATTACTGCATCCCCCTTTGCGGAATTTCCCGCCGGGGAACACAGTTTTGCTGTTCCGTACGCCTGCGCAGCCCCGCGGGTCAGCGTCCCTTATGCCGCCCCGCAAAGGTTTGTTACACGGCCCCCGCCCGCCTGGGGCGGACCGCTGCAGCAGCACATTCAACGCCAATGTGGCAGGGCATGACAAGATTTACCCTTAGATGCACACAACTACCATTATACGGCAGCTTGCCGGTTTGTCAATATTTGACGGCCGGTTTGCGGTAAAGGTTCTTTCAGATTTCGGTAAACCTTTGGTCAGGCGGCGCCCGGGTCGCCGAAGGCTTCGGTCAGGGAGTCTTTCGCGTCCTGCAGGGCGTCCTTCAGTTCGCCGTCCAGCAGGCTCGAAAGCCCGTCCTGCACGTCCGCCAGTATGTCGTTCCAGGGCAGCGCCTGGCCGTCCAGGGTCAGGGTGATCTGGCCGTCGAATTTGGCGCTTTTTCCGGCGATGCGCAGCCTGTAGCTGCCTGCGGGCAGCGTGACGGTCATGGGGCCGGCGCTGTCCAGGGGCCACTGGGCGGCGATGGCCCCGGCCTCGGTGTCCACCACCAGCAGCTTGGCCTCCCCCTCGGTGCAGGTCAGGGTGGAAGCGGCCTCGCACACCGCCTGGTCTTGTTCCACCGTGAAGGTGTTCAGGGTCTCGACGCCGGAAAAGCTGCTGGCCTCAAGGGCGTAGGAGCCGTCGTCCCGGGTATGGCCCGCCCGCAGCACGGTGGCGTAGGAGTCGAAGGAACTGGTCAGAAAGTCCTCGTCGTCGTATCTGCCGTCGAACTGGCTGCAGGCGCACAGGGCCAGGGCCAGCGCCCCCGCCAGCAGGGCGGCCAGGGCGCGGCGTTTGGGGCCGGATCGTTTGTCGTTCATCGTCGTGTCCCTCCCGGCGTCAGTTGCCCAGCAGGAAGTCCAGCACGTCCCAGCCTTCGCTGCCGGTCTGTTTGTACAGTTCGGTATACCCGCACTGGCAGCAGCTGATGGTAACGAACTTCTTGTTCTGCACATCAAAGATCTTGGCAAAGTTGCCGCCGGTGGCCTGCATCTGGTCGGCCTCATACTCGGTGCAGCCGCACTTGGGGCAGACATATTGACGTTTTTCCATCGTTTTCTCCTTTCAACAGTACATAGAATACAGGGGGTTCATGCCAGGTTCAGGCGGCGGGTCATCAGCCACTGGATGACAGCCCAGTGGACGGCGGCGACCAGCAGCAGGAACACGTTGATCCCGGCCAGCATCAGCGTCCCGGCCATTGCCGGATCGTTTTCCAGCGTTCGGAAAAAGCCCGTCCAGACAGACTGACTCTGCACCGCGCCGAAAGCCGTGATGAACACCAGCAGCGCAAAGAGGATCTGCTCCACAAAGCCCAGCACAAAATACGTGATGATGCTGGCCAGCAGCCGCTGCTGCCCGAACTGGGCGCCGATGGCGCAGCACAGGTAAAACTGCAGATAGCTGACAGCTACCAGCAACAGCAGCATGAACATCAGCAGGATCAACTGCACAACTGCCGCCGGGGTCATGCCGGGCCATGCGATGTGGAACCGCGGCAGTTCGCCCGCCAGCAGATCCACGCAGAGGAACAGATACAGGAAGGCGATCACGGCCCAGCTGCAGGCACAGAGCAGCTTGGCGGCGATGTGCTGCCAGACCGGCACCGGCAGCGAGAGCATCAGGTACCCCTGGTCCCCCAGCAGCCGGTAAAACCGCTGCACGTTGACAAAGAAGCAGGCGGCAAACACAAAGACCAGCGCCAGCACCACGGCCCCGGCCAGCAGGCCCTGCGTCCAGTCCAACGCCGCGGGCAGGTCCGGCACAGGCTCCAGCAGACGGCTCAGCAGACCGCTCAGCAGGCTGAGCCCCAGCACCCCGAGGCCGATGGGCACCAGTGTGCGGGCGGTGGTCTTGTATTCGTATTGTAACAGTTTGGTCAGCATTTGTATACCTCCCGGAAATATTCGTCCACACTCCGGCCGGTCTCTTCCCGCAGGGCATCCACGCCGGACTGGCGGAACACCGCGCCATCTTTCAGGAAGATCACCTCGTCCAGCGCCGTTTCGATGTCGCCGATCAGGTGGGTGGAAAGCACCACCGCCGCGTTTTCATTGTAGTTGCGCAGGATGGTCTGCAGGATGTAATCCCGCGCCGCCGGGTCCACCCCGCCCAGCGGTTCGTCCAGCAGGTAGAGCTTGGCGGCGCGGCTCATCGTCAGGCACAGCTGCATTTTTTCCTGCGTGCCCTTGCTCATGGCGCCGATGCGGTCCTGCGCTTCGATGTGCAGGTCCGCCAGCATGGCGTGGGCCTTGGCGGCGTCGAAGTCGGTAAAGAAATCGGCGTACAGACTCACGGCGTCGGCGGCTTTCATCTCCACCGGCAAGGCCATGCGGTCGGGCAGGTAGCTCGTCACGCTCTTGGTATGGGTGCCGGGCCGCTGCCCGTCGATAAGCACCTCGCCGCCGCTGGGCGTCAGCAGCCCGGCCGAGATTTTCAGCAGCGTCGTTTTGCCGCTGCCGTTGGGGCCCAGCAGGCCCACCAGTTTGCCCGGCGTCACGGCAAAGCTGACGCCGCGCAGCGCGGCTTTGCGGCCGTAGTGTTTGTGCAGGCCGCGCGCCTCATAGATCACAGTTTCCATCATCGCTTTCTCCTCCCTGCGCTGCCTGGTGCAGCAGCTGCTCGGTCTCGTCCCGGGTCAGGCCCAGGGCGTTCATCTGGCGTAAAAATTCGGCGGCCAGCGCAGCGGCCCGTTTGCGCCGCAGCGTCTGCAGGCGTTCGGGCTCGGCGGTGACGGTGCGCCCCGCCGTGCGTTGGGCTTGCAGCAGGCCGCGGCTTTCCAGCTCCTGCAATGCGCGCTGCATCGTGTTGGGGTTGACCCCCGCCTGCGCGGCCAGTTCGCGCACGGCGGGGATGCGGCTTCCGGGCGGGAAGGTCCCGTTGACGAGGGCCAGCTCCAGCTGTTCGACCAGCTGTATATAGACCGGACGCCCGCCCGTGATGTTCCATTCCATGGCGGCTCCCCTCTCTGTATTATTGTATTAAGAGTTTAATACAATAATACACGATTTTCCCCGTTTGTCAATAGGGAAAATAAAAGATCCCGCACAAAAGCGCGAGTGACATAAGAAAACAAAGGTTCTGCAAGAACTGCATAGCACCGCAAAATCGCTGCAAAGCGACAGCTGCAAGGCAGAGGGTCGCAGCACTCCTTGGTGGAATGCAAGACCCGATAACGCAGCAGATGCCGCTTTGCAGGCAGAGTTTTGCGGCTTTGTTTTCTTATGGAACCGCGCGTAATTTGTACGGGATCTTGGGTCGTCAGATGAGAAAGATGGCAAAAAGGCGCCCGCCCGGGCAGACAGCACTCCTTTCCGGGAAAATTCGCAGCGCGTCAGGCCATGTGGTCGTCCAGCCAGGTCAGGACGTAGTCGAACACTTCCTGGCGGTTGGTCTCGTTGTGCAGTTCGTGGCGCGCACCCTCCCAGATCTGGCAGGTCAGGTCGCGCACGCCGGCGTCGCCCAGCATGGCCCAAACCTTGCGCACGCCCGCGCCGTAGTCCCCCACCGGGTCGGCGCCGCCGGCGATGAGCAGCACCGGCAGATCTTTTTCGAGAGCCTGCGCCCACTGTTTGCGGTTGACATGGTTGAGCGTGGCCAACATCTCGCGGTAGGTGCCCACCGTAAACGGGAAGGTGCACAGTGGGTCGGCGTCATAGGCTTGGACCACCGCGTCGTCGCGGCTGATCCAGGCATTGCGCGAGGCCGCCCCGGGGATGCGCTTGCAGTAGCTGCCGAGGTTGAGCTGCACGAACGCCTGCGATACGGCGCGGTCGCCGCGCACCGCGGCCACAACCGCAGCCAGCGCCTGCCCCAGTTGGTTGAGCAGCCCCGGCCCCCGCGTGCCCGAAAGGATCAGCCCGCGGATGGTAGCGGGCCATTGCTCGGCATACCAGCGCGCGTAAAAGCTGCCCATGCTGTGGCCGTACAAAAACACCGGCAGGCCGGGGAATTTTTGGTGCAGCAGGGCGTTCATGGTATGCAGGTCCTGCACAAGATAGCGCCGGCCGCCCGGCGTGCCGTAAAAGCCCAGTTCGCCGGGGCGGGCGGTGTCGCCGTGGCCCAGGTGGTCGTTGCCGGCCAGCGCGATGCCGTGGGCGGCGTAAAACTGCGCCATCGGCTCATACCGGCGCACATACTCGCACATGCCGTGGCTGAGCTGCAGCACGGCGCGCACCGGCACGCCCGGCATGGTATACACCACCGCCGCGCTGGTGTGCTGCCCGTCGGCCGAGGGGAACTGCAGGGGTTCGCAGGTAAGCTGCGGCATCGGTCATGCCTCCTTTTATTCCGGTTCGCCTTTGATCTTTTTCCAGTATTGGGCAAAGGCCTGTTCGTTTTTGTTGTCGCCGGGTTCGTAATACCGACGCCCGCGGATGGCATCGGGCAGGTATTGCTGCGGCGTCCAGTGGTGCGGGAAGTCGTGCGGGTAGAGGTAGTGCTGCCCCTTGACCTTGGCGTCGGCGCCGTCGTAGTGTTTGTTTTGCAGCTGCCGCGGGATGGGCCCCGTGCGCCCGGCCTGCACGTCGGCCATGGCGGTGTTGATGCCGTTGTACGCCGCGTTGGATTTGGGGGCCGTCGCCACCAGGACCACGGCGTCAGCCAGCGGGATGCGCGCCTCGGGCAGGCCGACGGCGTTGGCGATGTCGACGGCCGCCTTGACGATGGGGATGATCTGCGGCCAGGCCAGGCCGACATCCTCACACGCGCAGACCATCAGGCGGCGGCAGGCGCTGGGCAGGTCGCCGGCTTCCAGCAGGCGCGCGAGGTAGTGCAAAGCAGCGTCGGGGTCCGACCCGCGCATGGATTTCTGGTAGGCCGATACGATGTCGTAGTGGTCGTCGCCCAGTTTGTCGTAGCGCATGGCGGTGCGCACGGCTACCTGCTGCACCATGTCCAGCGTGACGGTGCGGCAGCCGTTTTCCACCGGGGCGGCGGTGACGGCAAATTCCAGGTTGCCCAGCGCCTTGCGCATATCGCCGCCGGCGCTCTGGGCCAGGTAGTCCAGCGCGTCGTCGGGGATCATGACGGGGACCTGATCCTCGGCCCCCAGGCGGGCGGCCGCGTTCTGCACGCCGCGGCGAATGTCGGCCGTCGTCAGCGACTTGAACTCAAACACCGTGCAGCGCGAGAGCAGCGCGTTATATACATAAAAGTAGGGGTTCTCGGTCGTGGAAGCGATGAGGGTGACGGTGCCCTGCTCGACACATTCCAGCAGGCTTTGCTGCTGGCGTTTGTTGAAGTACTGGATCTCGTCGAGGTAAAGCAAAATGCCGCCCTGCGCGCCCAGCGTGCCGATGTCCGCCAGCACCGATTTGATGTCGCTGGTGGATGCCGTCGTGCCGTTGAGCTTGTGCAGCTGCATGCCGCTGGACGTGGCAATGATGTTGGCCACCGTCGTTTTGCCCACGCCGGACGGCCCGTAAAAGATCATGTTGGGGATATGCCCGCTTTCGATGGTGCGGCGAAACACCTGCCCTTTGCCCAGCAGATGCTGCTGGCCGCAGACTTCATCCAGCGTGCGCGGACGCAGCCGCTGTGCCAATGGTTCCATGCGATCCCCCTCCTTTTGTATACAGGGCGGGCCGCCGCGCGCCGGGGCGGCGCAGGGTCGGCCCTACCCCTTGATTATACGGTATCGCCGTGGTAGAATCAAGAGAAAGAAGTGGAAACGGAGCGAACGCTGTGACAAAAAAGGAACTGGCGCAGATCTGTATCGAGCGCCTGAAACGCGAGTACCCGCTGGCTGCCTGCACGCTGGACTACGACCACGCCTGGCAGCTGCTGGTGGAGGTACGCCTGGCCGCCCAATGCACCGACGCCCGCGTCAACGTGGTGGTGCAGGACCTGTTTGCCCGCTACCCCAGCGTGGAGGCGCTGGCCGCCGCCACGCCGGAGGAGATCGAGGCCATCGTCAAGCCGTGCGGGCTGGGGCGCAGCAAGGCGCGGGATATTTCGGCCTGTATGCGCATGCTGCGCGACGAATACGGCGGCAAGGTGCCCGACGACTTTGACGCGCTGCTGAAACTGCCCGGCGTGGGCCGCAAAAGCGCCAACCTGATCATGGGCGATGTGTTCGGCAAACCGGCCATCGTCACCGACACCCACTGCATCCGCCTGTGCAACCGCATCGGTTTGGTGGACGGCGTCAAAGAACCCGCCAAAGTGGAACGGGCGCTGTGGAAGATCATCCCGCCGGAGGAAGGCAGCGATTTCTGCCACCGGCTGGTCTACCACGGCCGCGCCGTCTGCACGGCGCGCACCGCGCCTTACTGCGCGCGCTGCTGCCTGCGGGACGTCTGCCGCACCGGAAAGGAAGCTGCCGATGCAAACGCCGACTGAGACCCCGCTGGGCGGCGCGCTGCGCAGCCAGCAGACCGCCGAATGGCTGCTGCAGCAGCTGCGCAGCGGGCAGCTGGCCGGGGCGGTACAGCTGCCCAGCGAGCAGGAACTGGCCGGGATGCTGGGCGTCAGCCGTACGGTGGTGCGCGACGCGCTGAGCGTGCTGGAGCGCGCCGGGTATATGGAGCGCGTGCGCGGCATCGGCACGCTGGTCAACCGCGAGGTGCTGGAAGCCGACAACCGCCTGGACCAGAAGATCGAGTTTTACAGTATGATCCGCGCCGCCGGGTACGAGCCGCACAGCGATACGGTATCCGTCACGCGCGAGACTGCCGCCCCGGCGCTGGCCAAGCGCCTGGCGCTGCCCGCCGGGCAGGAGCACACGCTGGTGTTTGTGCGGCGGCGCGTGCTGGCCGGGGACCGGCCGGTGCTGCACTCGACCGATATCTTCCCGCTGGCGCTGCTGGGCGGGCGGCGGCCCGACACGCTGGATTTTACGCAGCCGATCTTTACGCTGCTGCAAACCATCTGCGGCCTGGAAGTGACCAAAACGCTGGCACACCTGCGCGCGGTGCCCGGCCCCCCGGCGGTGCGCCGCCAGCTGGAACTGCGCGCCGACCAGGCGCTGATGCAGCTGGACGAGACCTGCTACACCCGCCTGTGCCAGCCGGTGCTGTGCTGCCGCACGCTGTATACCGACTTTTTTGATTTTTCCATCGTGCGCAAACTGTTATAAGCAGCCCGGCGCGCCTTTGCCCGCAACGCACCCTGCAAGAGAGGAGCCTGTATGAGACATCTGATCGACCCGGCGGATTTTACGCTGGAAGAAACGCTGCGCCTGATGGACCTGGCCGACCGCATCCACGACGACCCGGCCGCCTACCGCGACGTGGCGTACCGCAAGCGCCTGGCCTCGCTGTTTTATGAGCCGAGCACCCGCACCCGGCTTTCGTTTGAGGCGGCGATGCTCAACCTGGGTGGGCAGGTGCTGGGCTTCCCCGACGGGGGCGTGTCCAGCGCCAGCAAGGGCGAGACGGTGGCCGACACCATCCGCATCGTCAGCTGCTACGCCGACATTGCGGCGATGCGCCACCCCAAGGAGGGCGCGCCGCTGCGGGCTGCGCGCTACAGCCGCATCCCGGTCATCAACGCCGGGGACGGCGGCCACAGCCACCCCACCCAGACGCTGCTGGACATGATGACGATCCGCCGCCGCAAAGGCAGGCTGGACCACCTGACGATCGGGTTTTGCGGCGACCTCAAGTTCGGGCGCACCGTGCACAGCCTGATCAAGAGTTTGTCCCGCCTGCCGGGCATGCGGTTCGTGCTGATCTCGCCCGAAGAGCTGCGCGTGCCGGATTATATCATCAGCGAGGTCCTGACGCCCAACGGCATCGACTATGTCGAGACGCGCAGCCTGGAAGAAGCGCTGCCGGAGCTGGATATTTTGTACATGACCCGCGTGCAGCGCGAGCGCTTTTTTAACGAGGAAGATTACATCCGCCTAAAAAACAGCTACGTGCTGACCAAGGACAAGCTGGCGCTGGCCCGCGACGATATGGCCGTGCTGCACCCGCTGCCGCGCGTGAACGAGATCACGCTGGATGTGGACGACGACCCGCGCGCCGCCTACTTTGAGCAGGCGCAAAACGGCGTGTACATGCGCATGGCGCTGATCATGACGCTGCTGGGGCTCAAGGACCCCAAGACCGGGGAGGTGGCTTTTGATGTTAACGGTTGATGAAATTTTGAACGGCGTGGTCATCGACCACATCACGGCCGGCACCGGCCTGGCGCTGTACCACATGCTGGAACTGGAAAAGCTGCAGGACGCCAGCGTGGCGCTGCTGCAAAATGTGCGCAGCCAGAAAAGCGGCAAAAAGGACATCATCAAGATCGAGGGCGACGTCAGCCGGCTGAACTTTGACATGCTGGGGTATCTGGACCCGCAGATCACCATCACCGTCATCGAGGGCGGGCACATCGTGCGCAAGATCCGCCCCCAGCAGCCGCAGCGGCTGGTCAACGTCATCAAGTGTACCAACCCCCGCTGCATCACCTCGATGGAGGAAGGCTGCGACCATATCTTTGAGCTGACGCCCAGCGGCCGTTACCGCTGCGTCTACTGCGAGCAGGAGTTCCGCGTAAAACCGTGACGCCTGTCTCTGCGCCGGGCTGCCGCCCGGCATTTTTTATGCGCTGTGTCCGTCATTATGCACAAAATCCTTCCACGTTTTTGCTTTTTATGATTGCTTTCTTGGGCGGCATCCCTTATAATAAACAGTAGCAAAACACTACAAACGGAGGAACTGCCCCTATGATACGACTCTCTATCGAGACGCCTGACCGCGCGCAGCAGGTCGTGCAGGACCTGTGCCGCGATATGGGCCACCGCATCGCCGCCAACCCGCCGGGGCTGTGCCCGGTGGACCTGGCACTCAACTTTCTGCGGCTGTGCCACGCGCAGACCTGCGGCAAATGCGTCCCCTGCCGCATCGGGCTTTCGCAGCTGGAAACGCTGCTGGAAAGCGTGCTGGACCAGAACGCCGACGAAGCCACCATCGACCTGATCGAGCAGACGGCCGCCGCCATCGTGGACTCGGCCGACTGCGCCATCGGCTACGAGGCCGCCGCCATGGTATTGCAGGGCGTGCGCGGCTTCCGCGAGGATTATGAGGAGCACGCCCGCTACGGGCGGTGCATCTGTTCGCTCAAACAGCCGGTGCCTTGCGTGACGGTATGCCCGGCGCACGTCGATATCCCCGGCTACATCGCGCTGGTGCGCGAAGGCCAGTACGACGACGCCATGGCGCTGATCCGCAAGGACAACCCCTTCCCCCATTCCTGCGCGTATGTCTGCGAGCACCCGTGCGAGCGCCAGTGCCGCCGCCGCCTGGTGGACGACGCCGTCAACATCTGCGGCCTGAAACGCTACGCGGCCGACCATGCCGCCGGCACCCCGCCCCCGCCCCCGGCCGAGGAGACCGGCAAGCGGGTGGCTGTCATCGGCGGCGGGCCCAGCGGCCTGACGGCGGCGTACTACCTGCGGCTGATGGGCCACAGCATCACGGTGTTTGAGCAGCGTGAAAAGCTCGGCGGCATGCTGCGCTACGGCATCCCCGACTACCGCCTGCCGCCCGACGTATTGCAGCGCGACCTCGATTACATCGAAGCCACCGGCATTGAGGTGCGCACCGGCGTCTGCGTGGGTAAGGACGTGCAGCTGGCCGACTTGCAGCGCGAGTACGACGCCTTGTACATCGCCATCGGCGCGCACGCCGACAAAAAGCTGGGCCTGGAAGGCGAGGACAGCAAGAACGTGCTTTCCGCCGTGGAGTTTTTGCGCAACTGCGGCGAGGGCCACGCCCCCGACTTTACCGGCAAGCGCGTCGTCATCATCGGCGGTGGCAACGTCAGCATGGACGCCACGCGCACGTCGATCCGCCTGGGGGCCGAGAGCGTGACCTGCGTCTACCGCCGCCGCGTCGACGACATGACCGCCCTGCCCGAGGAGATCGAGGACGCACTGGCCGAAGGCTGCCAGATCCTGCCGCTGCAGGCCCCGGCGCGCATTGAAGCCAACGAGAACGGCGAGGTCTGCGCACTGTGGACCCGGCCGCAGATCATTGGCGGGTACGGCCGCGACGGCCGCCCGGCCCCGCGCGACGCCAAACAGAAAGAGTTCCGCCTGCCCTGCGATTACCTGATCATCGCCATCGGGCAGCGCATCGAGTCCGACGAATTTGAAAAAGGCGGCATCGGCACGACGCGCGGCGCGTTGAAAGCCGACCTTTCGGGCTATGTGCCCGGCACGCCCAACGTGTTTGCCGGCGGCGACGCCGTGACCGGCCCGGCCACTGTCATCCGCGCCGTGGCCGCGGGCAAGGTCAGCGCCGCCAACATCGACAGTTTCCTGGGGTATGCCCATACCATCGGCACCGATGTCAAGATCCCCCCGGCCAAGCTTTCCAACACGCCGCCGTGCGGGCGCATCCAGCTCAAGAGCCGCAACCCGATGGAAGCGCGCGGCGATTTTGCGCTGGCCAGCTGCGGCATGACCGAGGAGGAAGCCCTGCAGGAAGCCAGCCGCTGCCTGCGCTGCGACCACTTCGGCTACGGCATCTTTAAAGGAGGGAGGACGACGCAATGGTAAACGTCACTGTCAACGGTACCGCCGTACAGGTGCCCGAGGGCACCACGATCCTGAACGCCGCCAAGGCCGCCGGGGTGGATATCCCCCACCTGTGCTACCTCAAGGACCTCAACGAGATCGGCGCCTGCCGCGTCTGCTGTGTGGAGATCGAGGGCGAGCGCAACCTGGTGCCCAGCTGCAACAACCCCGTGTTTGAGGGCATGGCCATCCACACCAACACCGACCGCGTGCGCCGCACCCGGCGCATCAACGTCGAACTGATCTTGAGCCAGCACGACTGCCACTGCGCCACCTGCCCGCGCAGCGGCAACTGCCACCTGCAAAACGTCGCCAACGACCTGGGCATTTTGGAGAACCCCTACCCCGCCGACCTTGTGACCGGCGCGCGCGCCTTGTGGCCCAAAGATTTCCCGCTGTACCGCGACGCCAACAAGTGCATCAAGTGCATGCGCTGCATCCAGGTGTGCGATAAGATCCAGGGCGTGCATGTGTGGGATCTTTCCGGCACCGGCAGCCGCACCCGCGTCGACGTCAGCGGCATGCGCCGCATCAAAGAGAGCGACTGTGCTTTGTGCGGCCAGTGCATCACCCACTGCCCCACCGGCGCGCTGCGCGAGCGCGACGACACCCGCAAGGCGTTTGACGCCATTGCCGACCCCGACAAGATCACCGTGGTGCAGATCGCGCCCGCCGTGCGCACCGCCTGGGGCGAGAACCTGGGCCTGACGCCGGAGCAGGCCACCGTGCACCGCATTGTGGCGGCGCTGCGGCGGCTGGGCTTTGACTATGTGTTCGACACCTCTTTCAGCGCCGATCTGACGATCATGGAGGAAGGCACCGAGTTCTTGCACCGCTACCAGGCGGGCGAGACGCGCGACCTGCCGATGTTCACGAGTTGCTGCCCCGGCTGGGTGCGTTACCTCAAGAGCCATTACCCGCAGTGGACCGACCGGCTTTCGACCGCCAAGAGCCCGCAGCAGATGTTCGGCGCAGTGACCAAGAACTACTTTGCCCGCAAACTGGGCGTAACGCCGGATAAGCTGTACTGCGTTTCCATCATGCCCTGCGTGGCCAAAAAGCAGGAATGCGAGCTGCCCACGATGCACACCGAAGCCGGGCGCGACGTGGATCTGGTGCTGACGACGCGCGAACTGGTGCGCATGATCCGTGCCGAGCGCATCCACCCCGAGACGCTGCCCGAGGAAGCGTTTGACTCGCCCCTGGGCACCTTTACCGGCGCGGGCGTCATTTTTGGCGCGACCGGCGGCGTGATGGAAGCCGCGCTGCGCAGCGCATACTACCTGGTCAACGGCAAAAACCCCAAACCCGACGCCTTTAAAGCCGTGCGCGGCAGCGCCGGCACGCCGGGTTGGACCGAGGCGGAATTTGAACTGTGCGACGGCGCTGTGGTGCGCACTGCCGTAGCCAGCGGGCTGGGCAACACCCACCGCCTGCTGGAGGCCATTGCCAACGGCAAAGCCCACTATGATTTTGTGGAGATCATGGCCTGCCCGGGCGGCTGCGCGGGCGGCGGCGGCCAGCCGCAGAACCTCGACGATGAGGAGCGCGCGGCCGAGCGCGGCCAGCGCCTGTACGCGCTGGACAAATGCAGCACGCTGCGTTTCAGCCACGAAAACCCCGAGATCCAGGCATTGTACAGCGACGCTTTGGGCGAGCCCGGCAGCGAACTGGCCGAGGATTGGCTGCACACCGACCACCACGGCTGGGAGATGCCGCGCAGCGAAGCGTGAGACCCCGCTGCAAAACACGATAAAATGACCCCTGGCCCCGGCAGATGCCGGGGCCAGTTTTTTCATGTTGGGTCCACTGCCCAAAAGCCCCCGGGAACCGGTATGAACCCGGCCGGGCAAGGAAGCCCACGTCCCGTCAGACACAGGCGGCGAGGTCTTTCTCCTGCAAAACGATGCCGCCGCCGGGCGCGGCGTCCGCCGTGTAGACTGTGCCCTGCCGGGCGGTGCCGGCGGCGATGCGGTCGGCGAGGGCCTGTTCCACCGCGCGGCTGACGGTGCGCCGCAGCTCCCGCGCGCCGTAGGGCGGCACGCTGTCCCCCGCCAGGCAGCGCGCGGCGGCCGGGGTGTGGCGCAGCGTGTAGCCCTGCTTGGCGGCGCGTTCCTCCAATTCGCAGAGCAGGCGGTCGGCAATGGACGCCAGCTGCTGCGGGCCCAGCGGGTCAAACAGCACGGTCTCGTCCAGGCGGCCCAGCAGCTCGGGGCGGAAAAACGCCTTGACCTCCTGCAGGGCCTGCTTGCCGCGGCGCGCAGTCTCCTGCCCGGCGGCGCCAAAGCCGACCGGCGCGGTCTGCCCGCTGAGGCAGCGCGCCCCCAGATTGGAGGTGAGCAGGATGATGGTGTTGGAAAAATCCGCCCTGCGGCCCTGGGCGTCGGTCAGGCTGCCATCCTCCAGAATTTGCAGCAGCAGGTTCTGGATATCCCCGTGCGCTTTCTCGACCTCGTCAAACAGCACGACGCTGTAGGGGCGGCGGCGCACGGCTTCGGTCAGCTGGCCGCCCTCGTCATGGCCGACATAGCCCGGCGGCGCGCCCAGCAGCCGGGCGACGGTGTGGCGCTCCATATATTCTGACATATCAAAGCGCAGCAGCGCTTTTTCGCTGCCAAACCAGCACTTGGCCAGCGTGCGGGCCAGCTGGGTCTTGCCCACGCCGGTGGGCCCCAAAAACAGCATGGCGCCGATGGGCCGGTGGGCGTCACGCAGGCCGGTGCGGCTGCGACGGATGGCGGCGGCCACGGCGTGCACGGCCTGCGGCTGGCCGACGACCTCGGCCGCCAGGCGGGCCTCGAGGTTGGCCAGGCGTTCACGCTCGGCTTCGCCGACGCGCTCGGCCGGGACGCCGCTGGCCTTGCTGACGACGCGGGCGATGTCCGCCGGCTGCAGGCGATGCGGCGGGGCCGTATCCTCGGCGCTGGCAATACGCAGCGCGGCGGCGGCTTCGTCCAAAAGGTCGATGGCTTTGTCCGGCAGGTAGCGCCCCGGCAGGTACCGCACGCTGAGCTCCACTGCCGCGTGGATGGCCTCCGGCGGGATGGTCACGCCGTGGTAGCGCTCATACCGGGGCATCAGCCCGCGCAGGATGGTCTCGGCGTCGGCGGGGGCGGGTTCCTCCACCATCACCTTGCCAAAGCGGCGCTCCAGCGCGGCATCCTTGGCGATGGTCTTGCGGTATTCCTCCACCGTCGTCGCGCCGATGAGCTGGATCTCGCCGCGGGCCAGCATCGGTTTGAGGATGCTGGCGGCGTCGATGGCACCCTCGGCCGCGCCGGCCCCGGCGATGAGGTGGATCTCGTCGATAAACAGGATGGTGGCGTGGTCGCGGTAGAGTTCTTCCAGCAGGCTTTTGAAGCGTTCCTCAAAATCGCCGCGGTACTTGGTGCCCGCCACCATGGCCGACATATCCAGCGCCAGCACCCGCTTGCCGCGCAGCGACGGCGTGATCTGCCCCGCCGCGATGCGCTGGGCCAGCGCTTCGGCCAGGGCGCTTTTGCCGACGCCGGGTTCCCCCAGCAGGCAGGGGTTGTTTTTCTGCCGGCGGCAGAGGATCTCGACCATGCGTTCCAGTTCGGCGTCGCGGCACAGCACGGGGTCCAGGCGGCCTTCCTGCGCCAGGCGCGTCAAGTCGCGGCCGTATTTTTCGCTGGGTTTGCCGCCGCGCGCTGCCGCCATGCGCGGGGTGGCGGGCAGCGTCATCTGGCCCGAGAGGCGGCGGCATTCCCGCGCGGCCTGCGGTACTTCCACGCCCAGCGACGCCAGCCAGGCGCTGGCCGTGCAGGCGGAATCTTCCAGCATGGCGCACAGCAGGTGTTCGTTCTCGGCTTTGGGGGCGCTGGCCGCGTGCGCGCCCAGCACGGCAAACTCCATCGCTTTGCGCATTTCGGGCGCAAGGTCGCCCCGGCGCAGGCAGCGCGGCTGCCCGGTACAGCTGCGCGCCTGCACGCAGGCGCGCAGCGCGGATTCGGTGATATGCTTGCGGTGCAAAAAATCGGCCGCCGGGCCCTGCGCGGTCTGCAGCATGGCCAGCAGCAGGTGGCCGGTGTCGGCCGCCGTGCACCCCTGCCGCCCGGCCAGCACCACCGCCGTGTACAGCGTGTGCGCCGCCGCGCGGGAAAACCCTTTATAGTAGCAAAACAGCATCCCTGTGCCTCCTGATATGGTGTCTACAGCAAGTATAGGCGGCAGTGGGACAAATAATCCTCGAAAGAGGGCGCTTCCTGCCATGACAAAGCGGCAAAACTGTGGTATACTGTGGGGGTATACTGTAAAAAACGATGGAACGGAGTGGTCCTTTTCATGCACAAGTTGCTGCGCTACCTGAAAGGCTACGAAAAGCAAGCCCTGCTGGCGCCGCTGTTCAAGATGCTGGAAGCCTGTTTTGAGCTGTTTGTACCGCTGGTCGTGGCCAGCATCATCGACACCGGCATCAAAAACAGCGACACCGTCTTTATCTGGCAGCGCTGCGGCCTGCTGGTGCTGCTGGCGGTCATCGGCCTGACCTGCAGCTTAACAGCCCAGTATTTTTCGGCCAAGGCGGCGCTGGGGTTTGGCACGGCGCTGCGCAAAGACCTGTTCCGGCATATTGACACGCTGAGCTACAGCGAGCTGGACGGCATCGGCACGCCGACGCTGGTCACCCGCATGACCAGCGACATCAACCAGGTGCAAAACGGCGTCAACCTGACGCTGCGTCTGCTGCTGCGCTCGCCCTTTATCGTCATCGGCGCGCTGATCATGGCGTTTTCCATCAGCCCGAAACTGACGCTGCTGTTCGTGGCGGCCACGGCGGTCATCTCGCTGATCATCTGGCTCATCATGCGCGCCACGGTGCCCATCTACCACCAGGCGCAGAACGGCCTGGACCGCGTGACGCTGCTGACGCGGGAAAATTACGTCGGCGCCCGTGTCGTGCGCGCCTTTGCACGCCAGGCCGACGAACTGGCGGATTTTGTGCAGACCAACGACCGGCTGAAAGCGATCCAGTGGAAGGCGGGGCGCATCTCGGCCCTGATGAACCCGCTGACCTATCTCGTCGTCAACCTGACGGTCATTGCGCTGCTGCTGGCCGGCGGGCGCGAGGTCGACACCGGCACACTGACGCAGGGCGAGGTCATCGCGCTCATCAATTATATGAGCCAGATTTTGCTGAGCTTGCTGCGCCTGGCGGACCTGGTCATCTCGGTGACGCGGGCGCTGGCCAGCGGCATGCGCGTCAATGAAATTTTGAACACCGCCACCACGATGCCCGACCCCGCCGCAGCCGACCTGGAAGCCGTGGCAGACGCCCCGGCCGTCGCCTTTGACGGCGTGACCTTTGCCTACCGCGGCGCGGGCGGCCCCAGCCTGACCGATGTTTCTTTCACGGCAGTCCCTGGCGAGACCGTGGGCGTCATTGGCGGTACCGGCAGCGGCAAAACGACGCTGATCGACCTCGTCGCGCGCTTTTACGATGCGCAGACCGGCGGCGTGCGGCTGTTTGGGCATGAGATCGCGCAGTACGGCTTTGCCCAGCTGCGGCGGCTGATCGGCATTGTGCCGCAGCAGGCGATGCTGTTTACCGGCACCATCCGCGACAATATGCGCTGGGCCGCGCCCAACGCCACCGACGAGGAGATCTGGGCGGCGCTGGAGATCGCCCAGGCGGCCGATTTTGTGCGCGGCAAGCCCGCCGGGCTGGACGAACCGGTGGAGACCGCCGGGCGCAATTTCTCGGGCGGGCAGCGCCAGCGGTTGACCATCGCCCGCGCGCTGGTACCCAAGCCCAAAATTTTGATCCTGGACGACAGCGCTTCGGCGCTGGACTTTGCCACCGACGCCGCGCTGCGCAAAGCGCTGAAAGAGCAGACGCAGGGCATGACGGTGTTCATCGTCTCGCAGCGCGCGGCCAGCGTGCAGCGCGCCGACCATATCCTGGTGCTGGACGACGGCGCGCTGGTGGGCGACGCCCCCCACGCCGAGCTGCTGCGCAGCTGCCCGGTCTACCATGAGATCTGCCTGAGCCAGCTGAGCAAAGAGGAGGTGGCCAAAACGCTATGAGCCAAGTACAGAGCAAGACCTTTTCGCGCCGCTCTACGGTCCGGCGCGTGCTGGCCCTGATCCGCCCGTACGCCGGGCTGGTCGCCCTGACGCTGACGCTTGCGGTCGTCACGGTGGTGACGACGCTGCTGGCGCCGGTCATCTCCGGCAAGGCGGTGGACCTGATCCTCGGCCCCGGGCAGGTGGATTTTGCCGGCGTCGCCAAGCTGGCCGTGGCCATGGCGGCGACGATCGCCTGCACATCGCTGGCCCAGTGGCTGATGAACGTCGTCAACAACCGCATCACGTTCCAGGTCGTGCGCGACATCCGCGTCAAGGCGTTTGGCCACCTGGAAGTGCTGCCGCTGAAATATATGGACGCCCACCGCCCCGGCGACGCCATCAGCCGCATCACCACCGATGTCGAGCAGTTCAGCGACGGCTTGCTGATGGGCTTTACCCAGCTGTTCACCGGGCTGCTGACCATCCTGGGCACGCTGGGCGTGATGCTTTCCATCGACTGGCGCATCGCGCTGGTGGTCGTGGCGCTTACGCCGCTTTCCATCTTTGTGGCGCGGTTCATCGCCACCCACACCTACGCGATGTTCAAGGTGCAGAGCGAGACGCGCGCCGAGATGACGAGCCTGGTCGAAGAGCTCGTCGGCAACGCGCACCTGGTGCGGGCATTCGGGTACGAGAGCCGCGCCGAAGCCCGGTTTGCGCGCGTCAACCTGGATCTGCAGAAATGCGGCGTGCGCGCAGTGTTCTTCTCTTCGCTGACCAACCCCTGCACCCGCTTTGTCAACGCGCTGGTCTATGCCGCCGTCGGCGTGCTGGGCGCGTTTGCGGCCATCGCCGGTGGGCTGACCGTGGGCGAGCTCTCGGTCTTTTTGAACTACGCCAACCAGTACACCAAGCCGTTCAACGACATCTCCGACGTCATGACCGAGCTGCAGAACGCGCTGGCCTGCGCGCAGCGGGTGTTTGACCTTATCGACGAGGAGCCCATCCGCCCCGACGCGCCAGACGCCGCCGTGCTGCCGATGGGCGCCGGCAGCGTGGAGTTTGAGCACGTCAAGTTCCGCTATGTGCCCGACGTGCCGCTGATCGAGGATATGAACCTGCGCGTCTGGCCCGGGCAGCGCATCGCGCTGGTGGGCCCCACCGGCTGCGGCAAGACGACGCTGGTCAACCTGCTGATGCGGTTTTATGAGATCAACGGCGGCTGCCTGAAAGTGGACGGCCACCCCATCGACGCCGTCACGCGCGACAGCCTGCGCGCCAACCTGGGCATGGTCCTGCAGGAGACCTGGCTCAAAGCCGGCACCATCGCCGACAACATCGCCTACGGCAAGCCTGACGCCACGCGGGAGGAGATCGTCGACGCCGCCAAGCGCGCCCGCGCGCACAGCTTTATCTGCCGCCTGCCCCAGGGGTACGACACCGTCGTGGCCGAGGACGGCGGCAACATCAGCCAGGGCCAGCGCCAGCTGCTGTGCATCGCCCGCGTCATGCTGCGCCGCCCGCCGATCTTGATCTTGGACGAGGCGACGTCCAGCATCGACACCCGCACCGAGGTGCTGGTGCAGGATGCGTTTGAGGAATTGATGAAAGGCCGCACGAGCTTTATTGTGGCGCACCGCCTTTCCACCATCAAAAACGCCGACCAGATCCTGGTGATGAAAGCCGGCAACATCATTGAGCGCGGCACCCACGACGAGCTGCTGGCCAGGGGTGGCTTCTACGCGAACCTGTACGAGAGCCAGTTCGCCAAAGCCTGACCTGGTACAATATATAAACATAGAGGAGTGTAGAAAGATGAGTACGACGAGCATCCCCGCCAACTACAAAAGCCTGCTGGGCCTGTACGATACCCAGAAGGCCATCGGTTTGATCAAGACGATCTTTCAGGAAAAGCTGTGCCTGGCGCTGCACCTCAAGCGCGTGACGGCCCCGCTGTTTGTGCTGCACGGCAGCGGTTTCAACGACGATCTGAACGGCGTGGAGCGCCCGGTCGACTTTGACGTACCCTGCCTGGACGGCCGGGCCGAGATCGTGCACAGCCTGGCCAAGTGGAAGCGCTTTGCGCTGTACAAGTACGGGTTCCGCCCCGGGCAGGGTCTGGTGACCGACATGAACGCCGTGCGCCGCGACGAGGACGTGGACAACCTGCACAGCATCTACGTCGACCAGTGGGACTGGGAACGCGTCATCACCGCCCGCCAGCGCACACTGCCCTTTTTGCAGGATACCGTGCGCGACATCGTGGACGCGGTGTGCGCGACGTCTGACGAACTGCGGTGGAAGTTCCCGGCGCTCAAGCGCATCCACTTAACGCGCGAGGTCACCTTTGTCACGACGCAGCAGCTGGAGGACGCCTACCCTGCCCTGACGCCCAAGGAACGCGAGAACGAATTTGCCAAGGCGCACGGCACCATCTGCATTTTGCAGATCGGCGGCAAACTGCGCAGCGGGCAGAAACACGACGGCCGCGCGCCGGACTATGACGACTGGACGCTGAACTGCGATATCCTGTTCTGGCATAAACCGTTGCAGTGCGCGCTGGAACTTTCCAGCATGGGCATCCGCGTCGATGCCGACGCTTTGCGCCGCCAGCTGGATGAGGCCGGCTGCCCCGAGCGCGCCGAACTGCCGTTCCACAAAATGCTGCTGGACGGCACGCTGCCGCTGACGATGGGCGGCGGCATTGGCCAGAGCCGCCTGTGCATGCTGCTGCTGGGCAAAGCCCACGTGGGCGAGGTGCAGGTGAGCCTGTGGGACGACGCCACCCTGGCCGCCTGCCGCGAGGCCGGCGTGGAATTGCTGTAAATACCGGAAAAAGCCCCCGCCCTGCAAAACGATGCCGTTTTGCAGGGCGGGAGCCTTTTGCAGCGGGGTGCGTAGGCAGGAAAAACGGTTGCCGCGCACAGCGCCGCGTGCTATACTGCCTACATAACACCGATCTTGTAAGGAGGTGCCTGCCCATGAAAGACAGGGAGTACGGTTATTTTGGCAAGGGGCTGAGCGGGTACGCCCACTACCACACGGCCTTGAAGCGAACGCAGCGGAAAGGCCAGACGCCCGCCGCCCATGGCACCCAACCCCCGCACGCCGCACCGGAACCCGACCCCAAGCAGCAAGAGCAGGACGGCCCGTCTGAGGGGGTCTATATCTTCCTGATCGTCGGCGGGCTGGTTCTTGCCTGCGTGGTTTTGGTCGCCATCCAGCAAATGCTGATGAACTTATAACGCGCGCCCGGTCCCCGGCTTGCACACAGTCAACCGCACCGGGCCATGAGAGTTACCCGAAGTGGAAACCAAACCGATCGTTGACCAAAAGTTGACCATTCCAGCCAAAAGCCTCCGATCGAGGCGAAAAAAGAAAGCCGCCGCCCCTGCGCTTTATAACGCAGGAACGGCGGTTTTTGTTTGGAGCCAGCAACAGGAATCGAACCTGCAACCTGCTGATTACAAATCAGCTGCACTGCCAATTGTGCTATGCTGGCGGGGACTTAGTTAGTGTACCACATCCGGCCCGGCGTTGTCAACGCCGGGCATGGCCTGCGCCAGCGCCGCGTAGTGCTGCAGCGTCAGCTGCTCGGGGCGCACGCGCGGGTCCAGGCCGGCGGCTTCTAGCGCCTGCAGCACCTGCGCTTTGGGCAGCTGCAGGCCGTTGGCGATGGCGTTGGCGGCCGTTTTACGGCGCTGAGAGAAGGCGGCGCGGATCAGTGCAAAGTACGCGCGCTCCTGCCCGGCGGGCAGCGCGACCGGCGGCTGCGGGCGGACGTCCAGCCGGATGACCGCGCTGGTGACCGTGGGGGCCGGGTAAAAGCTGCCGGGCTGCACGCTGAACAGCAGCCTGGGCTGCGCGTAGTACGCCACCGCATAGCTGATGGCCCCCGCCTGCCGCGTGCCGGGCGCGGCGCACAGGCGCTGCGCGGCTTCCTTTTGCACCATGACCGTGATGTTTTGGATGGGGAGTTTTTCTTCCAGCAGGCGCATCAGGATGGGGCTGGTGATGTAGTACGGCAGGTTGGCGCACACCGCGACCGGCCGGCCGCCAAACTCGGCGGCCAGCAGCGCTTTGAGGTCGACTTTGAGCACGTCGCCCATGACCAGCTTGAAATTGTCATGGCCGGCCATCGTCTCGGCCAGCAGCGGCTGCAAACGCTGGTCGACCTCGACGCTGACGACCTTGGCCGCGCGCTGGCAGAGCTGCTCGGTCAAGACACCGATGCCGGGGCCGATCTCCAGCACACCCCAGCCGGGGCCGATGCCGGCGGCCTCGGCAATGCGCGGGCAGATGCCGGGGTTGATGATGAAGTTCTGCCCAAACTCTTTGGACAGCGAAAACCCGTACCGCGCGCAGAGGTCGCGGATGGTGGAAAGATCGGTCAGATTGGGCACAGGACGGTTCCTTTCCGCGGCTTACTGCTGCCCCGTCATGCCCATGACCGTGTTGACGGCCCGGCTGATCTGGGGATCGTTTTCGATGGTAAAGTCATAGTAGGCGCTCTGTTCGTCGGTGCTCAGCGTCGCGTCCACGTCGGGCGTCAGACCGGTATCGTTCCAGGTCTGGCCTTCGTTGTCCAGCAGCAGGCCGACCGTGATGTAAGCCGCCGAACCGTCGGAGAAGCTCTGCGCGTCGCTCATCACGACGCCCTTGCCGGCCGTGGTGGTGCCGACAAGGGTGACGCCGCTCATTTTATGCAGCGCGTTGGCAAACAGCTCGGCCCCGCCCGCCGTGCTGCCGTTGACCAGGCAGACCATGGGCAGCGCGACCGCATCCTCGTCGGACATGCGCAGGTCGGTGACGTTGCCGTCCTTGTCTTCCTGCTGGGCGATCAGCCCCGACGGCACGCAGTAGTCGGCCGCCACCAGCGCGGCGTTGAGGTTTTCGCCAGTGTTGTCGCGCAAATCGAACACCAGGCAGGTCGCGCCCTGCTCCTGCAGGGCGTCGACGGCGTCGCGGAATTCGTTGGCGGTACCGGTGCCGAAAGAGTCGATGTCAATGTACCCGCAGGTGCCCGCCGTGAGCTGGTAGAACACCGTCGGCGTGTTGTAGTTGCTGTGTACAAGGTCCAGCGTCTGCTCCTCGCGGTCCGGCGTGAGGTAGGTGATGGTGGTGGTGGTGCCTTCCTCGCCCAGCAGGGCCGAGTTGATGGTGGCGGTATCGGTCATGGTGCGGGTGGACACGCCGTTGATGGCCGTGATGAAACCGCGCACCTGCAGGCCGCCCTCGCTGGCGGGGGAATTGTCATACACACGGATGATGCGCGCATAGCCGGAGGACGGGTCGTTGACGACCGCCACGCCGATGCCGGTCAAATTGCCGGACTGCACGGCCTGCATCTCGCTGAACGCACGGGCGCTGTAGTAGCGGGCGTATTTATCGCTGATGCCCAGCATATAGCCGGCGGCGATGGTATCGTTGAGGGTGTCCTCATTGATGTCGAAATATTCATTGGCGCGCACGAAGCGGTCGATCTCGGAGAGTTTGTTGTACTGCCGCTCCTTGTCTTTGACGCTGGAAACGGTGGAGTTGAACATGTTCATCGAGATGACCATGGTGAGCGAGAACGTGACCGCCATGGCGACCAGCGCGATGGTAAAGGCAACGCCCAGACTGATTTTTTTGCTCATGGATCAGAAGGCTCCTTTTGGTTTGGTGGCCGCGTTACGCGGCGAAAGACAGCGAAAACACGATGGTGCTGAACAGGCTGACGATCATCAGCAACGCAATGAACAGGCAGAACAGGCGCACGCCCGTTTTGTGCTTGGAGGGTTTCATCGTCCGATCCATCCTTTCCTTAATGGGGGATCCAGCTGGCAGAGTTGACCAGCGTACCGTTGATCTTCATCTCAAGGTGGAGGTGGTTGCCGGTAGAGTTGCCGGTGGTGCCCACGTACCCGATGACCTGGCCCTTGGAGACGTTTTGCCCGGCGCTGACGATGGGGGTGCTGTTCATGTGGGCGTACAGCGTGGAGTAGGTGTTGCCCTCGTCGTCTTTGCCGTGGTAGATCTGCACGTAGTTGCCCCAGCTCCAGTGGTAGGTGGCGTCGGTGACGACGCCGTCGGCCACGGCGTAGATCTCGGTGCCGCCGGCTGCGGCAAAGTCGGTGCCGCGGTGGCCGCCGCCGCCAAACGCGCAGGAAATGTACTTATAGCTCGGCAGCGCCGGGCCGAAGTTGAGCGAGCAGGTCATGGCCGCCTGGCTGTACTTGCTGATCTGCGAATTGAGGTAGGCGTCCAGTTCGGCGGCAGCCTCGTCCAGCTTTTTGCGGGCTTCGGCAGCCGAGGCTTCCAGGGCATCCTCCCGCGCGTCAGCCTCCGAGATCGTATCGTTCTGCTGCTGGATGCTGACGGCCAGCTCGCCGTGCTTGCCTTCCAGCTCGGCGTTCTGGCTGTCCAGCTCGGCCTTGTAGGTCTCCAGCTCGGCCTTGGCGTTTTCCAGCTCGGTGCGCTGCTGCTCCAGTGCCACGCGCTGGGCCTCGATGTCGTTGCAGATCTCCTCGTCCCGGCTGGACATCTGGTCCAGCGTATCGGCAAAGGTCAGCAGCTCATAGAGGTTGGTCGCGGTGGACAGCAGCGCGATGGAACCGCCATCGTTGAGTTTCTGCATGGCGCGCAGGCGGTCCTTGAAACCTTCGCGCCGGGTGTCGTATTCGGCCTGTTTCTGGTCGACTTCCGCCTGCTTGGCCGTGATCTCTTGCTCTTTGGTATAGATCTCGCCCTCGGTACGGCCGATGAGTTCCGTCAGGGTGCCGATCTGGCCGAGGATGAGATCGGCCTGCTCCTCATACTGGGCCTTGAGTTCCTCGGCGTTTTCGCGGTTGGCGGCGTTCTCGCTGATCTGCTGGTTGAGGGCGTCCAGCTGCTCCTGCGCTTCGTCTTTTTGGGCCTGCAGCTGCGCGCGCTTATCGTCGGCCGCCAGCGCCGGCGTCGCGGTGGACACCGTCAGCGCGACGGCCATCGAGACCGCCAGCAGCGTGGAGACCGTCTTTTTTACAAACGGAGAAAGTTTCATAGTCCCGCCTTTTTCTTTACACGTTCAGATGTTTGCGGATGCTGGTGGCGGTGCCGATGCCGCACAGCACAAAGCCCAGCAGCGCAAAGCCGCCCGCAATGTAATACCAGACGTCGGTAAGCGGCACGAGCTGGCCGCCGAACATCTGCGAAAGGTTGCTGGGATGCTCGGCATACCAGCGGCACAGCGCGTAGTACGCGCCGCAGATGATGCCGGAGGCCAGCGCCGCCGAGATCAGGCCGGAGGCGACGCCCTCGACAAAGAACGGGAAGCGGATGAACCCGTTGGTGGCGCCGACGAGTTTCATGATGCCGATCTCTTTGCGGCGGTTGAACACCGTGATGCGGATGGTGTTGTTGATGACGACGATGCTGACGATGGCCAGCACCGCGACGACCGCATAGCAGGCGTAGTTGATGGCGCGCTGCAGCGAGACGAAGATCTCGATCATATCGGTCGGGACGCGCACGTCGTCGACGCCCTCGATCTGGCGCAGCTGGCCGGCCGCCGCCTCGATGTTATCGGGGCTGTCCATCACGACGCGGTAGTTGGGGTAAAACGGGACGTCGTCGGAAAACGCGGCCGCGAGGTCGATGTTCTCCATCTGGGCGTCGTAATACTGCAGCACTTCCTCCGGCGAGAGGTAGGTGACGCCGACGACGTGCTCGGTACTGCGGATGGCCGCGTCGGCGGCGGCGATCTGTTCCTCGCTCGCGTCGGGGCTCATGTAGACGATGGTCAGGTTCTGGTCGCCCATATACTCGACCATGGCGCTGATGTTGACGCCCAGCAGGTAGGCCGCGCCGATCAGCAGCATGCAGACCGTCAGCACGCCCATGGAGGCGAACGTCATCAGCCGGTTGGCGCGCAGGTTGTGCAAACCCTGCCCGACCAGGTAGGTAAAGCTGGAAAAACGCATGGTATCCCCCTCTTTGCAGTGGCGTTATTCGTCGTCGTACTCGTCGTATTCCTGCGCGCGGGCAGCCATCTTGGCGGCGTAGCGGCGGGCGACTTCGGGGTGCGCAGTGTCCGAGGCGACCATGCCGTCGGACAGCGTGATGACGCGGTTGTTGTACTTGGCCGCCAGCTTGTGGACGAGCTCATGCTCGTGCGTGACGACGACGACGGTGATGTTGACTTTGTTGATGGCCTCAAACAGCTGCATGATGTCCATGGACATCTCGGGGTCGATGTTACCTGTCGGCTCGTCGGCGATGATGATCTTGGGGCCGTGCGCCAGGGCGCGGGCCACCGCCACGCGCTGCTGCTCGCCGCCGGAAAGCTCGTCCGGCAGGCGGTCCATCTTATCCTCCAGCCCGACGAGCGAGAGCGCGAACGGCACGCGCGCTTTGATCTTTTTGGTGGAGATGTTGGTCACGCGCATGGCAAAGGCCACGTTCTCGTACACCGTCATGGTGGGGATCAGGCGGAAGTCCTGGAACACGACGCCCATCTGGCGGCGCAGGTAGGGCACCTTGCGGCGCTTGAGCTTGGTCAGGTCCTGCCCGTTGACGAGGACGCGGCCCTCGGTAGGCTTTTCTTCCATCTGGATGAGTTTGAGGAACGTCGACTTGCCCGCGCCGGAATGGCCCAGGATAAAGACGAACTCGCCTTCCTCGATATGGATGTTGATATCTTCCAGCGCTACGTTTTCGTCGTTGTGCGTCTCGTAGGTCTTGGAGACATGTTCAAATTCGATCATTTGGCTTCTCCTGTCGGCATGTTACCTTCCGCATACAGTTACAGTCATACATATAATAGAATACCATGCCGGGCCCCTGCGGTCAAGGCCGGGCCCGGCAGCAAAACGTGAAAATTCTGGGAAGGTTTTTACACCGCCGCCCTGTGTGTCTTAGCGCAGGGTGCGCAGCGCTTTGGGGTAGTGGTTTTTGACGCGCCCGCCGCTGACCTTGCCCCCGCCCAGCGGGAAGCCGTCCACCAGCACGGCGCACCAGCCCGGCGCGGCGGTGGCGGCGGCGATCTCCTCGCCGCGCAGCCAGGCGGCCGTGCGCGGGTCGTCCCGCGTCAGGCGCTCGCAGTTGGCGCACTGCGCGCCCCAGGCCATAAACAGGGCATGGGCGGGTTCAAACGGCTTTTTGACGACGCGCCCCGCCAGCACGCCGCCGCGCACCACGCGCAGACGGGCCAGCGGCAGCGCCTCGCTGCCGGGCGCGGGCAGCAGCACCCACTCCCCCGCTGTGGCGGCGGACCGGCCGGATAGCTGCGGGAAATACTGGGCCGCAAACGTGCCCCACTCGGCCGGGGGCTTGGCCGGGCGCTGGGGTTTGGCGCGCGGCGCAGCGGGCGCGGCGGTATCCCCCGCCTTTTGCAGCTTGGCCATAAAATGCCCCTCGCCGCCGTCGGCCGGCCAGATGCGGCGGCAGTATGCGGCGGCAAAGCCCGGCGTCTGCGGGGCGCGGTTTGCCTCGCCCGGCTGGCCGAAGCCGCAGCCGGACAGGTCGCAGAGCGCGAACTCCGGGTGGCGCGCCAGAAAGGCCGCCACCTGGGCTTCATCCTCCTGCGGGGCGAAGGTGCAGGTGGAAAACACCAGGATGCCGCCCGGCGCCAACAGCGCCGCGGCGTCGTCCAGGATGGCCGCCCCCAGCGCAGCGCAATGGTCGACGAGCGCCGCGCTGTGCTGCGCCGCGGCGGCCGGTTCCTTGCGGAACATCCCCTCGCCCGAGCAGGGCGCGTCCACCAGCACGCGGTCAAAACAGCCGGGCAGCGCAGCGGCCAGGCGGGCCGTCGCCTCGTTGGTGACGACGGCGTTGGTCACGCCCAGGCGCTCGAGGTTCTGGCGCAGCGCTTCGGCGCGGGCGGCGTCATACTCATTGGCCAGCAGCAGGCCCTGCCCCTGCAAAGCCGCGGCCAGCTGGCCCGCTTTGCCGCCGGGCGCGGCGCACAGGTCGGCCACCCGCATGCCGGGGCGCACGTCCAGCAGCGCGGCCGGGGCGGCGGCGCTGGGTTCCTGCGCGTACAGCACGCCGGCGTGGTGCCAGGGGTGGCGGCCGGGCCGCCAGGCGGCGCCGGTGGTAAAGGCGGCCGCACAGAACGGCGACGGCGCGGCGGCAAAATCGGCATGGGCGGCAAACCATGCGCACGGGCAGCGCAGCGTGTTGACGGTGACGCCGCGCGCCGGTTCCGGCGTGGCGTAGGCGTACAGCGTGTCAAAGCGCGCGCCCAGCAGCGCGCGCTCGCGCGCCTCAAACTCCGCGGGGAAATCCATCCGCGTTCCCTCCCTTGTATAAACCCGCTTGGCGCGGGCAAACTACCTGTGCGGCCACCCAGAGCCGCCGACCGATCTTTACTTTGCGAAAGGAGTCCACTCTCATGGCTAAGAACCAGACCAACAACACGACCAACCGCAGCACCAACACGACCAACCGCGCCAGCCAGAAAAAAACGACCAACGCCCAGCAGCGCGCCACCAACGGCGGCACGAACACCACCGACACCACCAACGGCAAAAACTGCAAGTAAGCCATAGCGCCGCACAAAAAGTCCCCGGTCCCTCCCGCAAAGAGAGACCGGGCCTTTTTGCTTTATTGCGGCCGGTACCCGGCCCACAGCGCGTCGAACAGTTGCTGCACGCGGTCCAGCCGCCCTTGCAGGTAGAGCCACCCCAGCAGGCATTCCAGCCCGGTGGAGGCGCGGTACTCCTGCACGGTGGCGTGCTTGGCCACCGAGGCTTTGCTGGCGTTTTTGCCGCGCCGCAGCACGTTGGCTTCGGCCTCGGTCAACAGCGGTTCCAAGATCTCCAACTCCCGGCTTTGGGCGCGGGCGCTGACATAGCGCGTGGCCGAGGTGTGCAGCTGGTTGGGCTGCAGACGGGTGGTGCCCACCAGGCGGGCGCGCACCAGCAGTTCCAGCACGGCGTCGCCCACAAAGGCCAGGGCCAGCGGCGACATTTCGTGGATATCCACTTGGGGGTTCGTTTCAAACAGCATACTCAGTACAGGTAATCAAATTCGTATTCGCCGATCTTGATGGTGTCGTCTTCCTCGACACCCTCGGCGACGAGCTTGTCCAGAATGCCGGAATCGCCCAGCTGGGTCTGGAAATATTGCAGGCTCTCGTAATCCTCGACGTTGGTGCCGGCCAGGATGCGCTCCAGCCACGGCGCGTCGACGGTGAACTCATGCTCGCCGGTGCGGGTGACGGTGAAGGGGCGCGTCGGCAGGGCGCTTTTGTCGGGGCGCTTGTACTCCGGCTCATACACCTTGATGGGCGGCAGGTCCTGCAGGCGGTTGTAGACCAGCGCCGGCAGGCCGTCGATGCCCTGCCGCGTCGCGGCCGAGATGGGCAGGAACGTCAGGCCCTGCCCTTCGATGAACGCCTTGAATTCCTCGATCTGTTCCGGCGTGGCGATGTCGCACTTGTTGCCCAGCACGATCTGCGGGCGCTCGGCCAGTTCGGCCGAGAAGCCGGCCAGTTCCTTGTTGATCTGCGCAAAATCCGCTTTGGGGTCGCGGCCCTCGCACCCCGAAACGTCGACGACGTGCAGCAGCAGGCGGCAGCGCTCGACATGGCGCAGGAAATCGTGCCCGAGGCCGACGCCTTCGGCCGCGCCCTCGATGAGGCCGGGGATGTCGGCGCAGACAAAGCTCTGCTCCGGCCCGACGCGCACGACGCCGAGCACCGGCGTCAGCGTGGTGAAATGGTAGTTGGCGATCTTGGGGCGCGCCGCCGACAGCATGCTGATGAGCGTCGACTTGCCCACGTTGGGGAAGCCGATGAGCCCGACGTCGGCAATGACCTTAAGCTCCAGCTGGACGTGCAGGTCCTCGCCCGGCAGGCCGGGTTTGGCGAACTTGGGGATCTGGCGCGTCGGCGTGGCAAAATGGGCGTTGCCCCAGCCGCCGCGGCCGCCGCGGGCGACGACGACCGGCTCGGACCCCGAAAGGTCGGCGATGACCAGGCCGCTCTCGGCTTCTTTAAGGACGGTGCCGCGCGGCACGCGGATGACGAGGTCGTCGGCGTCGGCGCCGCTCTGGCGCTTGGCGCGGCCGTTCTCGCCGTCGGGGGCGGTGTATTTGCGCTTGTAGCGGAAATCCATCAGCGTCGAAAGGTTGTCATCGGCCACAAAAAGGATGTCGCCGCCGCGGCCGCCGTCGCCGCCGTCCGGCCCGCCGGCCGCGACGTATTTTTCGCGGTGGAAGGTCACGGCGCCGTCGCCGCCTTTGCCGGCGTGCAGCCAGATCGTCGCGGTATCAATAAAATTGCTTGTTGCCATAAGGTACCTCGCGCGGTGCACAGCACCGGGTGTGACAAAAAATCGGGCAGGCCGCCAGGGCCCGCCCGTCTGGTAGTTTACTGCTTGACCGTGCAGCGCTTGCGGTCGCGGCCCATGCGCTCAAAGTGAACGCGGCCATCGACGAGCGCGAACAGCGTATCGTCGCTGCCGATGCCGACGCCCTCACCCGGGTGGATGTGGGTGCCGCGCTGGCGGACCAGAATGTTGCCGGCCAGAACGTACTGGCCGTCGCCGCGCTTGACGCCGAGGCGCTTGGACTCGGAATCACGGCCGTTCTTGGTAGAACCTACGCCTTTTTTATGTGCCATTGTGATTTACCTCCTTAGCCGTTGATCGCGGTGATTTCCACCTTGGTGTAGGGCTGACGATGGCCTTTGCGGACCATGCTGCCCTTCTTGGGACGATAGGTGAGGATGTTGAGCTTTTTGCCCTTGCCGTTCTTGACGACCTTGGCGGTGACGGTAGCGCCCGCAACAACGGGAGCGCCGACCTTGACAGCGCCCTCCTCGCCGACGGCCAGGACCTGATCGAAGGTGACTTCGCTGTCAGCCTCAGCGTTGAGCTTCTCGACGAAAACGACGTCGCCGACCTTGACGCTGTACTGCTTGCCACCGGTTTTGATAACTGCGTACATCTGGATAACCTCTTTCAATAAGTCTCGCTGGACACTAGGGCGTTGCGCCAAATGCGCACACTTTGCGGGCCCATACCAAGCGGCTATAAAACTATAGCATATACGCCCGGGCTTGTCAAGGTTTTTTCTGCACGTTTGCGCGTAGATTTACAGCCCCGCCGCGCGGCGCGCCGCCAGCACCGTGTTGTGCATGAGCATGGCGCGCGTCATGGGGCCGACGCCGCCGGGCACGGGGGTGATCCAGTCGGCTTTTTGGGCCGCGGCGGCAAAGTCCACATCGCCGTGCAGCTTGCCGTCCGCCCCGCGGTTGATGCCCACGTCGATGACGACGGCCCCCGGCTTGACCATATCGCCGGTGACGAACCCGGCCCGGCCGACGGCCGCCACCAGGATATCGGCCCCGGCGCAGAGCTGCGCAAGGTTTTGCGTTTTGGAGTGGCAGACCGTCACCGTGGCGTTTTGGGCCAGCAGCAGCATGGCGGCCGGTTTGCCGACGATGTTGGAACGGCCGATGACGACGGCGTGTTTGCCCGCGATGTTGGTGCCGGTCGACTCGATCATGCGGATGCAGCCGGCCGGCGTGCAGGGCTGGAAGCACGGTTCCCCGGCCTGCAGGCGCCCCACGTTGACGGGCGAGAAGCCATCGACGTCCTTTTGCGGCGGGATGGCGTCGATGACGGCGCGCTCGTCGATCTGCGCGGGCAGCGGCAGCTGCACCAGAATGCCGTGCACGGTGTCGTCGGCGGCCAGCGCCGCGACTTGGGCAAGCAGTTCGGCCTGGGTCGCTGTCGCCGGCAGGCGGATGCTGCGGCTCAAGATACCGCACTCGGCGCAGTCGTTGATCTTGCCGCGCACATAGACCTGGCTGGCGGGGTCCTCCCCCACCAGGATCACGGCCAGGCAGGGCGCGACGCCCTGGGCTTTCAGCGCTGCCACCTCTGCGGCGGCTTCCTGTTTGACGGCGGCGGCCAGGGCCTTGCCGTCGATGATCTGTGCGCTCATACGTCTTCCTCCTGCATTTGCGGGGCTGGCTTTTCCTCCTGCGGCGCGGCCGGGTCTTCCGCTTCTTGCGGCTGCGGCAAAGTGCCCGGCGCGGCGTCGGCCGCCTGCGGCGGTTCAGCCGGCGGTTCCGGCATGGGGTCTTCCAGCTCCTCGATGTCCAGCATATCCAGGTCCAGCGCCGCCAGCCGCTCGTTCATGGCGTCGGTCGCAGCCACAAACTCGGCGTGGGAGGCGCTGGCCGGTAGCGTATCGGGCACAAACCCGCCGCCGGCTTTCTGCTCTTTGCGGATGTCCTGCACGGCCAGCGGCACCTGCAGCGTTTTGCCGCGCGCGCGCCGCAGCCCGATGAGCAGCAGCACAAAGGCGGCCGCCGCCGAAGCCCAGGCCAGCACCTGGCTGGCGCGCAGCGACGTACTGCCGATGAGCAGCGCGTCGGTGCGCAGGCCCTCGATCCAGCCGCGGCCAAGGCCGTACCAGATCGCATACAGCAAAAAGATCTGCCCGTGGAAGCGGCGGCGCTTGACGTAGAGCGCCAGCAGCACAAAGCCGACGAGGCACCAGATGCTCTCATACAAAAACGTCGGATGCACCGGCAGCGCGGGATCGACCGTGACGCCGGCCGGCAGCGTGACCTGTACCGAATGGAGGTACGCCTCGGTGCCCTCGCTGTACATGCCCCACGGCAGCGTGGTGTTGGTGCCAAAAGCTTCCTGGTTGAAGAAATTGCCCCAGCGCCCGACGCCCTGGCCGATCAAAAAGCCCAGCGCGACGAGATCGAACAGCGGCAGCAGCGGCACTTTGCGCCAGCGGGCCGCCAGCCCGCCGAACACGAACGCCCCGATGACCGCGCCGTAGATGGCGATGCCGCCCAGGCGGATGTCGACCATCTCCCACACGCTGTTGTATTCAAACGGGGCCATGGCCACATAGTAGATGCGCGCGCAGACGATGGCCATGACGGTGCCGATGGCCACGACGTCGACCAGCCGGTCGGAGTCGATGCCAAAGTCCACCGCATAGCGGAAGGCATACAGCAGCGCCAGCAGCATGCCGGCCGCAATGAGGATGCCGTACCAGTAGATGTTGAACCCTCCGACCGTCAACGCGACGCGGTCGACGGTAAATTCCAGCCCCAGGCCCGGGAACTGCACATGGTAGACCATTTTAATCACTTCCCCTTTTGTATTTTCCCCTGTCAGGACGCACTCTCCTGCGGGTCGATCTGCACATAGGCACGGTTTTCTTCCCGCAGGGCGGTGCGCAGCAGTGCGTTGGCATCGTCCACCGTCAGCTCGGCCAGCGCGGCGATCTCGTCCGCCAGAGAACAGCCCCGCAGGCAGGCGGCGGCCGCTTCCTCGGCGGCATCCTCGACGCCTTCCACGTCGCCCAGCAGCTGGCCGTACATCTGGTTTTTGACCAGCGTAAAGACCTCGGGGTCGACGCCCTCGCGCCGGATGCGCTCGATCTCCGTCTGGAGCATATCGGCTACCTGGCGCGGGGTGTCGCTCTCGCCGGTGAACGCCACCGCGCAGGCCCCGCGCACGGCGATGAAATCGCCGGAAAACTCCGGGTTGACAAGGCCGCCATCGTACAGTTTGCGGTACAGGCCGGTCAGGCCGCCCACCACCAGGTCGCTGACCATATCCAGCAGCAGCCTGCGCTTGAGGTCGCCGGGGTCCGCCGCCGGTTCGCGGTAGGCCACGCCGAAGCAGGGTTTGTTGACCGGCATTTGGAAGTATGCCTCGTGCTGCGGGATGGGCCCGTCCTCGGCAGGGATGTCCCACACGACTTCGTGCGCGGCGCGCTTGCGGTACAGCCCGTTGCGCTTGCAGGCTGCGACGGCCTGGTCCAGTGTGATCCTGCCCGCCACCGAAAGCACCATGTTGGACGGCGCATAGAACGCCCGCGTGCAGCTGTACAGCAGCTGCGGGGTGAGCTGGGCGATGCTTTCCACCGTGCCGGCGATGTCGTCATTGAGCGGGTGTTCGCGGTACAGGCAGCGGAACAGCGCGTTGAGCAGCCGCCAGTCGGGGCTGTCGTCGTACATCTTGATCTCCTGCCCGATGATGCCCTGTTCCTTGGCGATGGTCGCCTTGGTGAACCAGGGTTTGCCCACCATGCCCAGCAGGATGTCGAGGTTTTCGTCGATCTTCTGCGTGGCCGAGAACAGGTAGCAGGTGCGGTCGTAGCTCGTAAAGGCGTTGGCCGACGCGCCGGTCTTGGCATAAAAACTGAAAGAATCGCCCTGGGGCGTTTCGCACATCTTGTGCTCAAGAAAATGCGCCGTGCCCGCAGGCAGCGCGACGGGCTTGCCGTCCAGCGTAAAGGCGCGGTGGATGGACCCGAACGCCGTGGCGTAGATGGCGTGCACGCTGCTGTAGCCGGGCATCGTGCGGCAAAGCACGGTCAGCCCGCTGGGCAGCACGGCGCGCTCGCAGCCTACCGCGGCCGCGGCGCGGGCCTGGGCGGCGGCAAACTGCGCCTGCATAGCGTCATTGGACATCGTCAGCCCCTCCTTTCCCCTGCGTGCCGGGCTGCGCCGTCAGGGTATAGCCGACGGCATAGTGGTAGCCCTGCAGCGCCTGGCGGACTTCGTCAAGTTTGACGGCGCTCGTCAGCACCTTGCCGTAGGCCGGCGGGTACAGCGGTTCGCCGCGGGTGATCTGGCCGTAGTACCAGCTTTCCAGCGCGGCGAGGCTGTCCTCCAGCGCATCCATGCCGGAGAGCAGGCCCCGGCGGCAGTCGTCGACTTCCTCCTGCGTGAGGGGGCCGGTTTTGAGGTCCTCCCACTCTTTCAAAATCGCGGCCTCGGCTTCCTCCTCACGGCCCGGCTCGACGCCGGAGTCGATCATCATAACGCCGGTGGCGCGCTGCGCGGCCGAGCCGCAGTAATAGCACAGCGATCGTTTTTCGCGCACGTTGCGGAACAGCCGGCTGGTGGCCGAAGCGCCCAGCACGCTCATGGCGACGCGCAGGATGCTGACGCTGGGCGGGTCGGGGATGTCGCCGTTGGTAAACAGCATGCACAGCTTGGCCTGCGTCAGGCCGGGGATCTCCTCTTTATAATGGCGCACCGGCGTTTGCGGCATGCCCATGGGCGGCGCAAACGGCTGCGGCGTGCGCGGCATGCCCTGCAGTTTTTGCAGCAGCAGCCCGGCGACGCGGTCCTCGTCCGCGCCCTGCACCATGACGTCGATGGACGCGTTGGCCAGGATGCGGTCATACTCGGCTTTTAAGGTGGCGGGCGTCACATGGACGAGCTCGCCGGGATAACCGCCAAGCTCGATGCCCGCCGGGGAATCCCCGAAAAATTTGCGGCGCGCCTGGCGCACGCAGTACAGCCGCTTGGAGTTGAACTCCGCCTCCAGGCGGCGGGCCTGGGTCTCGGTCTCGATGCGCACAGCCTCGGCGTCAAAGACGCCGTCGACGAGGTAGGGGTCAAAGATCGTGCCGAAGACAATGTCGGCGTAGGCGTCGGTCAGGTTCTCCCCGGCCAGGGCGTAGGCATCCTTGATGCCGCAGATATCGGCTGAGAGCACACGGTCGGTGCCGGCGCTGGACAGATCGACGCCGAGGTCGGCGCCGTACAGCTGTGCGAGCCGGCGGGACAGCGCCGTCATATCGGGGCAGGCGGCGTAGCCGCGCTCCAGCACCAGCGGCAGCACGGCGGTATCGGTGGCCGACTGCCGCAGCGCGGGAAAGCGCAGGTGGATGGTGATGCGGCAGCGGTTGAATTTGGAAGCGTCCAGCGTCGTGATAAAGACGCCGGGCGCGAGTTGTTTGCGTTCCAAAAGCGGTAGTCCTTTCCAAAATATAGATACCCGTATTATACCGCCTGCACCCGCAAAAGTAAACCGGCACGGCGAAAAAGGCAGCCATTGCCTGCGGCGGAACCGGGCAAAACCTGAACGTTTTTGCAAAAAAGCATTGACGCACACCCCCGGTTTTGCGGTATGATAGACAGTATAAGGGGGTGTAAGGCCCCGCCGCACCGCGCGCCGCGCCGGGAAAGATACGCCGGGCGCCGCGGCAGGAAGCGGCGGGCGCGCTATGGAAAAGGATCTGACAAAGGGCAGCGTACTGCAAAACATCCTGTATTTCTCGCTGCCGTACCTGTTCGCCTATTTTTTGCAGACGCTGTACGGCATGGCCGACCTGTTCATCGTCGGCCAGTTTGAGGGCGTCGCCAGCACGACGGCGGTGTCCATCGGCAGCCAGGTCATGCACATGCTCACGGTCATGATCGTCGGGCTGGCCATGGGCACTACGGTCTGCATCGGGCGGGCCGTCGGCGCGGGCGACCGCCGCCAGGCCGCCGCCGTGACCGGCAACACCGTCACGCTGTTTTTGGGGCTTTCGCTGGTGCTGACGGCGGCGCCGCTGGCCTGCGTGCGGCCCATCGTCGCTGTGATGTCCACCCCGGCCGAGGCCGTCGAGGGCACTGCCCATTACCTGACCATCTGCTTTTTGGGCATCCCCTGCATTACGGCGTACAATATCCTAAGCGCTCTCTTCCGCGGGCTGGGCGATTCCCGCAGCCCGCTGGCGTTCATTGCTGTGGCCTGCGCGGCCAACATCGCGCTGGACTACCTGTTCATCGGCGCGTGGGGGCTGGGGCCGGCCGGCGCGGCGCTGGGCACGACGCTGTCCCAGGCGCTCAGCGTAGTGGTTGCGCTGGCGGCGATGCTGCGGCGGCGTGCCGGCCTCGCGTTGCGGCGCGCCGACCTGCGTCCGCAGCGCCGCGTGCTGCGCGCACTGCTGAAGATCGGTTTGCCGGTGGCGCTGCAGGACGGGTGTATCCAGATCGCGTTTTTGCTCATTACCGTACTTGCCAACCGGCGCGGCCTGACTGATGCGGCGGCCGTGGGCATTGTGGAAAAGATCATCAGCTTTTTGTTCCTGGTGCCGTCGTCGATGCTCTCCACCGTGTCGGCGCTGGGCGCGCAGAACATCGGCGCCGGCAGGCACGACCGCGCCGCGCAGACGCTGCGCTGGGCCATTGCCATCGCCGCCGGGTTCGGGCTGTGCGTCAGCGTGGCGATGCAGTTTGCGGCCGAGGGCGTCGTGGGGCTGTTCACCGCCGATGCGGCCGTGGCGGCGGCCGGCGGGCAGTATATGCGCGGCTATATCTGGGACTGCATTTTTGCCGGCATCCACTTCAGTTTCAGCGGGTATTTCTGCGCCTACGGGCGGGCGGAACTCTCGTTTTTGCACAACATCCTGGCGATCTTGCTGGTGCGCGTGCCCGGCGTGGCGCTGACCTCGACCTTATTTGCCGACACGCTGCTGCCGATGGGCCTGGCAACGGCCGCCGGCTCGGCGCTGTCGGTCGCCGTGTGCTGCGCCGCCTACCGCATTTTGCAGCGCCGCGGTGCGTTTGGCGGCCGGCCCTCCGCACGCCTGTGACTTGTTTGCCCTAACGCCTATTTACGCCCCCTGCCGAGCCGGGGGTTGCTTTTTCACTGAAGCTAACAACGCCAGCGCCCCCGCGCAGCAACCGCTGCACGGGGGCGTTCCACGTTCCCTCTATGATTTTGGTTTGGATGGCCGGCGGGTCAGTTGATAAACGCGTCATGGATGGCGGCGACGGCCTTGTCGGCGTCCTGCTCGTCGATGATGACGCTGATCTTGATCTCGCTGGTGGAGATCATCTTGATGTTGATGTTCTGGCTGAACAGCGCTTCAAACATCGTGGACGCCACGCCGGAGTGGCTCTGCATACCGGCGCCGACGATGGAGACCTTGGCGCAGTTTTTGTCGACGCTGATCTCACCGCCGCCAAAGCGGGACGCGCCGTTTTGCAGCGCGGCCACGGCGCTTTCGGCGTCGCCCAGCGGCACCGTGAAGCTGAGGTCTTTTTTGCCCTCGGCCCCGGAGCTTTGCAGGATGATATCGACGTTGATGTTGCGCTGCGCCAGCAGGCTGAACACCTTAAAGGACATGCCGGGCACGTCCGGGACATTTTTGACCGAGATCACGGCGACGTCGCTGTCCTTGGCCACGCCTTTGATGAGCATACCTTCCACGTTTGCTTCCTCCTTCACGACGGTGCCGGGCACCGGGTTGATGCTGGAGATAACTTCCAGCTCGACGTTGTACTTTTTGGCCAGCTCTACGCTGCGGTTGTTGAGCACCTGCGCACCCAGCGAGGCAAGCTCCAGCATCTCATCGAAGGTGATCTCTTTGAGTTTGGTCGCTTTGGGGATCTTGCGCGGGTCGGCGGTGTAGACGCCCTCGACGTCGGTGTAGATCTGGCAGCGGTCGGCGTGCAGCGCGGCCGCCAGCGCGACGGCCGAGGTATCGCTGCCGCCGCGGCCCAGCGTGGTGATGTCGTCAGAGCGGTTGAGCCCCTGGAACCCTGCCACCACGACGACGCGGTTGCGGGCGAGTTCGCTTTCGACACGCTCGGTATCCATGCGCTTGATGCGCGCGCGGGAATATGCGCGGTCGGTGTTGAAACCAGCCTGCCAGCCTGTCAGGCTGACGGCCGAGACGCCGAGCTCCTGCAGCGCCATCGCCAGCAGCGCGATGGAGATCTGCTCGCCGGAGGCCAGCAGCATATCCATCTCCCGCCGGGAGGGGCTGGAGCTGATCTCGGCCGCTTTGGCGATGAGGTCGTCGGTGGTGTCGCCCTGGGCGGACACCACGACCACCACGTCGTGGCCGGCGTTGCGCGTGTTCATGATGATGCGCGCGACGTTGAAGATGCGGCTGCGGTCCTTGACCGACGTGCCGCCGAATTTTTGCACGATCAATGCCATAAGGGTTCCCTTTCCTCCTCTATACAGCGCGGGCGTCAGTGGACGACCGCACCGGTGTTATCCGCCAGAAGGCGGTACACGGTAAAGTGGCGCAGCAGTTCGCTTTGCTGCAATGCAGCGGCGGCCCGGTCAAAAAAGGCCGTGTCCTCTTTATGGACGACCGCCATGATGGTGGGCCCCGCGCCCGAAATATACGCCGCCAGCGCGCCGAGGTCCAGCGCCAGCTCAAACACCTCGTCGCCGCCGCGGATCAGCGGCAGGCGGTACTGCTGGTGCAGCGCGTCCTTGGTGGCCACGCCCAGCAGCGCATAGTCGCCGTCGCAAAACGCCGCCGTGGCCAGCGCCGCGCGCGAAAGGTTGTAGACGGCGTCCTTGTGGCTGACCATCTGCGGCAGCGCCGCGCGGGCCTTGGCCGTCAGCAGCGGAAAGTCCGGCACGAAAGCCGCGAACGCCAGCTCGGGGTCGATGTCCTTTTTGACGCTGTAGACCTGGCCTTCGTCCAGGACGCTGGTGACAAAGCCGCCCAGCATGGCGGGGGCCACGTTGTCGGGGTGGCCCTCGATGGCGGTGGCCAGCGTCAGCATCTGGCGCTTGGTGAGCTTGCCGCCCAGCAGCGCGTTGGCGCCCAGGATGCCCGCCACGATGCATGCCGAGCTGGAACCCAGGCCCCGCGCCATGGGGATATCGTTTTTTTGGGTGATGCGCAGCCCGCGCAGCGGGATGCCCAGCTGGTCGTAGACGACGCGCGCCGCGCGGTAGACCAGGTTGTTGGAACCGGCCGGCACATGGGTGCCGTCCACCGACGAGATCTGGATGCCGTCGCACTCTTCAAACGTAAAGACGTTGTGCATCGAGAGCGCCAGGCCCAGAGAGTCGAACCCTGCGCCGACGTTGGCGCTGGTGGCCGGAACGCTTACTTGTATCATATGAGGTCCCCCTCGCTTTGGTGAAGTCAATCGTCCAGCTGCTTGAGCGCCAGCATCAGCTCGCCGCCCAGCACCTGCAGCTTGCCGCGCAGCGCTTCTACCTGCGCGGCGGTGGCGGCCCCGATGCAGTACCCGGCCTCACCGCCGGCTTCAAACACCGGCGTGCCGGCCCCGGCCACGCTGGGCAGCAGCGCCGCGGCGACGCCGCGCACACGGATGTACCAGCTGTAGACGCCGGGGTCCTGCAGGGGGGCGGCCGGTTTTGGGGCCGGTCTCCAGAACAGGCTGTCGTGGACCTGCGCGCCCTCTTTGAGCGCGTCGATGACGTCGGCCACAACGGCGCTGGCCGTGGGCAGCTTGCCCGCGCCTTTGCCGTAAAACACGACGTCGCCCAGCATATCGCCGCGCATGAGCACGGCGTTGAACACATCCTCGACGCCGGCGAGCTGGTTGTGCTCGGGCACCAGCATCGGCTCGACGCCGGCGGCCATGGCGCCGTTCGCCCCCTCGTCGTACCAGGCGATGAGCTTGATGGCGCAGTCCAGCTTTTCGGCCGCCTGCACATCGGCCACCGTGATGTCGCGGATGCCGCGGGTGGGGATGGCGTCGGGGTAGATATGGTGCCCGCAGGCCAAACTTGCCAGGATGGCGATCTTGCGGCAGGCGTCGCGCCCGTCGACGTCGTCGCCGGGGTCCTTGGTCTCGGCATAGCCGAGCTGCTGCGCGATCTTGAGCGCCTGCGCAAAATCCATGCCCTCGTGCTTCATCTTGGTGAGCATGAAGTTGGTGGTGCCGTTGACGATGCCCTCGATGCGGCTGATGTGGTTGGCCGCCAGGCACTGGTGCATGGGGGTGATGATCGGCGTGCCGCCGCCGACGCTGGCCTCAAACAGAAAGGCCGCGCCGTGCGCCTTGGCCAGGGCCAGCAGCTCGGCGCCGTAGGTGGCGACCATCTCTTTGTTGGAGGTGCAGACGCTGCGGCCGCTTTCCAGGCATTGGCGCACATACGGGTAGGCGAATTTGGTGCCGCCGATCGTTTCGACCACGACGCGGACCTCGGGGTCGGCGAGGATGGTGTCCAGCGAGTTTGTGAACAGCGCCGCGTCGGGCGAGGACGAGAAATCCCGCACGTCGAGGATATATTTGACTTCGACCGGCTCGCCGGCACGGCGGGCGATGGACGCCGCGTTGCGGCGGCAGACTTCCAGCACGCCGCTGCCCACGGTGCCAAAACCCAGGATCGCGATTTTTGCCATGGTGTTTCCCCTTTCTATGCGCCGGGCCGCGCCCGGCAGCGCGGCGTTACGCCCCGCGGTGTACCTCGACCACGCAGGGCTGGTGCGACAGCCGCGTGAGCATCTCCTCGACCGGCATCTGCATGGTGCCGGTGCGGATGGTGACCTCGACCTGGGCGGCGCCGTTTTCCGGCCGGGACTGCGTGATGGTGACGATGGACGCACCCGCCGCCGAAATGCCGGACAGCAGGCTTTGCAGCGCGCCGGTCTTATCCAGCAGGGTGGCTACGACGGTGATGGACTCGCGCCCGGCCTCGGCGTCAAAGACGGTGTCTTTATATTTATAGAACGCGCTGCGGGAGATTCCCGCTTGCCGGGCCGCGGTGGAGATATTGTTCACCGCGCCGGAGGCCAGCAGCTCCTTGGCTTGCAGCACTTTCAGGAACACATCGGGCAGGACGGCCGCATCCACCAGTAAAAAGCGGCGATCGGGCATATTGTCCCCTCCTTGCATACAGTTGTAGTCTCGACAAGCTACATCATACCACCGAAACCGCCGCCGCGCAAGCGTTTGCCGCACGCCGGGCGCGGTTTTCGGCATTTTGCACAGCGGCCGGCCCGCAAGGCGGCCTTGTTTTTGTGCAGCGGCCACGTGTGCGCGCCACAAAAACAACCCATCCCCCGTCCATGGACGGGGGATGGGTTTTGGGTGTGCCCTTACGCCGCAGGCTGGGCTGCGGGGTCGGTGGCGGCCGTCGCGCCCTCGGCGGCCTGCTGGGCCAGCTCAGCGAACGGATCGACTTCCAGCGATGCGTAGCTGTCGTCGGGGAGGTTATCCTCGGTATAATAGCCGGTCGCGCCGCCGCCCGATACGATCGCGCCGGTGCCGGTATCGAACTGGCGCGTCACGACGCCGTCGGGCATCGGGAACTCGGCCGCTTCCTTGTCGGCCTGCAGGTCCTCCATCATCGCTTTCCAGACGCGCTGGATGGGGCTGGCGTTGCGGCCCTCGTAGCCGAGGTCCCACATGTTGGTGGGACGGTCGCAGCCCCACCACATGGTGGTGACGTAGTACGGCGTCAGGCCGGCGAAGGTGTAGTCGCGGTAGTCGCTGGTGGTACCGGTCTTGGCCACGGCTTCGATGCCCTCGCTGTTGGGGGCCATGCCGCTGGCGGTACCGCCGCTTCTAAGGACGTTGGCCATCATGCGGTTCATGATGTAGGCCGTCGTCGGCTCAATGGCCTGGATGGTGTTGATATACTTGGTGTTGTCCAGCACTTCGTTGCCGCGGTAGTCGGTGATCTCGGTATAATAGTGCGGCGTGGTAAAGGTACCGTCGTAGAAGATGCTGTACGCGCCGGCCAGTTCCACCGTCGTCATGCCGCGGCTCTGCGAGCCGAGCACCAGCGGGCCGAGGTCCATATCGAGTTCCGCGTCGATATACTGGCAGTTGAGCGTATCGTGCACGAAGTTGTACAGGAAGTCGGCGCCGACCATGCTGCCCACACGCACGGCCACCGTGTTGTAGGACTGGCGCAGCGCGTCATAGACGAGCATCAGGTTGCCCTGGCCGCCGGCGCCGCCGTAGTTGGTGGGCCAGTCGCGCCAGATGTCGTTGCGGGCCTGCGCTTCGGCCGAATACGGGTCCATATAGGAATATTCGTCCTTGAGGATGCGCTTGTCCGCCGCCGAGTAGTAGGGCGAGTCCATGATGGGCGTGGAGTAGGTGATGAGCTTGTAGTCCAGCGCCAGGCAGTACGCGCCGATGGGTTTCATCGTCGAACCGGTCTGGTGCGGGATGGTGGCGCGGTTGGTGCCCAGGTCATACTCTTTGGCGCCGACGCCGCCGCCGATGCCCAGGATCTCGCCGTCATAGTTCATCGTGGTGATGGCCGCCTGGGTGCGCACGCGCTCGTACACGCAGAGGTAGACGGTGTCGTCGTTGGGGTAGTTGGGGTCGGTGGAGGTGCCCGTCTTCAGGGTGGTCTTTTCCTCATCCTCATAGATGGGGATATCCTCGACGCCGTACACCGCCAGGCCGTCCGCCGTCAGCGGCAGGCCGGTGGCTTCGTCGAACTGCACCTGCTCCCAGGTGCTGGTCTCGGCGGGGTAATCGCGCAGGCAGACCGGTTCCTCGTGCCACAGCGCGGGGATCGCCTCCTCGGCGTCATACAGCGCTTCCTCGATGGCCGTCTGTACCTCGGGGTCGACGGTGGTGTAAACGCGCAGGCCGCCGTTGAAGATCATGGACTGCGCTTCCTCGGCCGTCATGTTGAGCTTTTCCTGCAGGTCGTTCATCAACTCATAGTACACCGCGTCGGTGAAGTAGGAGTTCTGCGAAGTGCGGGTGACGACCTCGTTCTGGCTGCTGCTCTCAACGAGGGTGATGCTCTCGGCCCGGGCGGCGTTATACTCTTCCTCGGTGATATAGCCCTGGGTGAACATCTCATACAGCACGTGGTTGCGGCGGGTGATGAGGTTCTCGGGGTTGGTGAAGGGGTTGTAGGCCGTGGGGCTTTTGCTGATGGACGCCAGCACCGCGCACTCGGAGAGGGTCAGGTCTTCGACATGTTTGTCGAAATACTCCTGCGCGCCGGCCTCCATGCCGCAGACGATGCCCGTGAGCGGGATGGTGTTGAGGTAGGCTTCGAGGATGGTCTCCTTACTGTAGCGGTTGGCGAGGCCTATGGCGCGGAAAATCTCGCGCACTTTGCGCATATAGCCCTCGATACCGGAGGAAGCGTCGTCGCCGATGAGGTTTTTGACGAGCTGCTGTTCCAGCGTCGAAGCGCCCTGCTGCGCGCCGTAGATGGCGTTGTCGGTCAGTTCGTTGAGGACGGCGCCGATGGTGCGCTTGATGTTGATGCCCAGGGGGTTGTTGTAAAAGTCCTTATCCTCGATGGCGACGACGGCGTGCTGCAGATCCTCCGGCATGGCCGAAAGTTCGCGCCAGACGCGGTCCTCGCCGCGGGTCAGCTTGGCGTACTCGTTGCCGTAACGGTCGTAGAGGATCGTCGTCTGGGCGTTTTTCTGGTTGTCGAGGTCCAGCACTTCGCCGTCATTCTCGGTGACCTGGACGATATACATCGCCAGCACGACGCCCGCCACGCTGCACAGCATGATGCCCACGCACAGCAGGCAGCCGATGAAGCGCAGGATCATGCCGGGGATGCTGCGGCGGCGTTTCTTTTTCTTTTTCGGGGGCTGGGACGCGCCGCCCTGCCCTGCCGCCCCTGCGGCCGGTTTTACGCCGTCCGTAGAAATGCGGCGTTCTTTTTTGGGTTCTATGGGAACCGCCTCCTTTGGATCGTATCGGAAGTGCCGCGCCGCGGGCGTGGCACAAGTTCGCACAATGCTATAGAATGGATTATACCACAAACCCCCGCCAAAAGTACAGCCTGTAACGCAAAATTCACAAGTTTTTGTTTTTTTGACGCAGCACCGCGCCATACTACCCAAAAAGGAGGGGTCTATGATGGAAAAGCAGCCCAAAAAAGGCATGCGGCGCTATTTGTGGGCGCTGGGCCTGGCCGCTTTGGCCTGCCTGGCCGTGGCGCTGTGGTGGCTGTGGCGCGGGCGCAGCGCGCCGCCCGCGCCGCGCTACCTGTTAAAAGACAGCGGCGGGCATCTGGCGCTGTACGCCGGCGACGGCGCCGGGCCGCTGGCGCTGTATGACGAGGTCTACACCCGCCTGCTGCCGGAGGGCGACGTGCTGGCTTTGCAGCAGGGCGTGCCGGTATACGACGAAGCCGAGCTGCAAAAACGGCTGGAGGATTACGGGCTGTGAACGCCCGCCGCCCCCTGCCCCGCCGGCGCGCCTGCAATGCGGCGGCCCGGCGCACAAGAACCCCGCCGCGCAGCGCAGACTGTCGGAAACGTTAAAAACGTCGCCGTCGGCGGACATCTCCGGCCTAAGAGCCGGGCCTATGGCCCGGTTGGCCTCCGAAACGCGCCCGCGGGCGCAGTGCGCCGACGACGGCGACACCTACAGGGAAATTTTGCGGCAAATTGTGTGCGAGGCGCGTTAGCGACGAGTGCGCGGTTTGCCGTAAAATTTTGTCGAAGGCTGCAAAGCCGAGCGCCGCCTGCGGCGGATGCAGCGAGGCGGAGCAGGGGCAGCGGTCGCAGAGCGCAAGCGCCATACTTGGCGCGCCGCGCGATGCGGGCACCGCAACCCGGCCTCTCCAAAGGGGGAAATAGCCGCGTTAGGCACCGCCGGTCTCCGGCCTAAGAGCCGGGCCTATGGCCCGGTTGGCCTCCGACACGCCACTGCGGTGTCAGTGCGCGGCTGTTGCCCCCTTTGCAGCGTGTCGAGAAACTCGACACGCTGCACCGCGCGGCTTGCGCCGCGCGGCGTTTTATGGTATAGTGGTTTTGATAGATTTTGGCAAAAAAAGGAGTGCCTACTATGACCGAACAGGAAATTCTGGCCGCAGTGCAGGAGATCTTCCGCGATAATTTTGACGACGACAGCCTGGTGATCACGCGCGATACCTGCGCCGATGACATTGAGGACTGGGACAGCCTGGAGCAGATCAACCTGCTTACGGCGATCGAAAAGAAGTTCAACATCAAATTCAAGCTGGCCGATGTGCGCGGCCTGAACGATGTCGGCGATCTGCTGGACCTTGTGGCGCGCATGGTCTGAGCCTGCGCAGCAAACCCCGGGCGGCCCTGTGCCGCCCTTTTTTGGAACGACCGCCAACCGCCCGCAGAAAGGATGCCCCATATGAACCACTATACGCTGGCCGAGATGGCCCCCGGCCTGACCGAGGAATTTACCGTGACCGTAACGCCGGAGATGATGGACGCGTTCTGCGCGCTGACGGGGGATGTCTCCCCCATCCACGTGGACGCCGCCTACGCGCAGCAGCGCGGCTACCCCGGGCGCGTGGTGTACGGCATGCTGGAGGCGAGCTTTTTTTCGACGCTGGCAGGGGTCTACCTGCCGGGCGAGCACTGCCTGCTGCACGGCGTGGAATGCAAATTTGCCAAGCCGGTGTTCATCGGCGACACGCTGACGGTGCGCGGCACCGTCGTGCGTGTGAGCGAGATCGGCAGCGAGGCCGAGATCAAGGCCGTCATCACCAACCAGAACGGCCAGCGCGTGACCCGCGGCGTCATCAAGGCGGGCCTTGCCAAATAAGGATACGAAAAAGAGGAGACTACCATGGCGTACACCTATCTGATCACCGGCGCCACCAGCGACGTGGGCCGCACGCTGATCGCCCGGCTGCTGCACCGCGCGCCCGACGCGCTGGTACTGGCGCAGGGCTGCGGCGACCTGGACAAGCTGGCCCCCCTGTGCCAGCAGTTCCCCGGGCAGGTCCGCCCGTTTGACGTCGACCTTTCGGACCGGGCCAAAGTGGATACCTTTGTGCAGCTGCTGCAGACCAGCGCCCCGCCGCCGACGCATTTCATCCACCTGCCGGCGCTGCCCGTCGTCAACGCCAGGTTCAAGGCGTTTGACCAGACGCGGTTCGACAAAGATTTGGAGATCGAGGTGCACAGCGCCATCCGTATCTGCCGCGCGGTGCTGCCGGCCATGGCGCGCGCCAAGTTCGGCCGCGTGCTGTTTATCCAGACCAGCTACACCATCGGCTGCCCGCCCAAGAACACGGCGGCCTATGTCATGGCCAAAAGCGCGCTGGGCGGCCTTGTCAAGAGCCTGGCGGTGGAATACGCCAAGTTCGGCGTCACGGTCAACTGCGTGGCCCCCAGCATGATGGAGACGAATTTTTTGAAAGATACCCCCGATTTGATCGTGCAGGCGGCCGCCGCCGACAACCCCATGGGCCGCAACGCAACGCCCGAGGACGTCGTACCGGCGATGGCGTTCCTGCTTTCGGACGAGGCGGGGTTCATTACCGGCGTGACGCTGCCGGTCACGGGAGGGTCCGCCATTGTCTGAGGTAACGTTTCGCCTGGCCCGCCTGGGCGAGGACCGGGCCATCCTGGATTTTATCCGCGAACATTTTGACATGCGCCTGCCGCTGCTGGAACGCCCCGAGCTGTACCGCCACTATTTTGCCGGGCGCGGCGGCGTGCCGCAGTTTGCCGTGGCCGAGGACGAGGACGGGCAGTACGTCAGCGCCGCCGGGTACATACTGGCCAACGCATCGCGCCGGCCCGACGTCTGGGTCAGCGTATGGGTGGCCGCCAAAGGCCACAACGGCGTGGGCCTGGAACTGATGAACGCGCTGCCGGGCCTTTTGCACGCCAACGTGCTGGCGTGCAACAACATCCGCCCCAACACCTGCACGTTCTACCAGTTTTTGGGCTGGCAGGCCGGGCGCATCCCCCACTATTACCGCCTGGGCCGCTGCGCCGAATACCAGCTGGCCAAACCGCTGCACTACACACTGCCGCCGGTGCAGCGCGACCTGGGGCTGGAAAAGATCGAGTCGGCCGCCGACCTGATCCCGCTGGGCATGCCCCCCACCCCGCACACGCCGCACAAAGACACCTGGTACATGCGGCGGCGGTATTTCCACTACCCGCACTATCCGTACGATGTGTGGGCCGCGCGGGAAAACGGCAAACTGCTGGCCTATGTGGTCACGCGCACGGTGCCGGCGCAGGCCACCGGCTGCGTGCCGGTGGTGCGGCTGGTGGATTTTATTGGCGAGGACGCCGTGCTGCCCCGCCTGGGCGCCGCGCTGGACGCCATTTTGCGCCGCGCCAAGGCCGAGTACATGGACTGCTACAACGTGGGCATCCCGGCCGAAGTATGGCAGGCCGCCGGCTTTACCGAGCGCGCCGAGGGCGACGGCAGCGTGATCCCCAACTACCTGGAACCGCCGCTGCGCGAAAACACCGAGTATTACTACTTTACCAACAAACCGGAAGGCTTTGTGCTGTTTAGAGCCGACGGCGACCAGGACCACCCCAACCTGAAATAAATTTACAGACACAAGCGCCCTGCCGTACCCCGGCAGGGCGCTTTGCCGTCTGCGTGCAACAGAAAAAGGCCGCCCGCGGGCGGCCTTTGTTCGGTTTACTGCGCGACCTTTTCTTTCAGGCGGCCGCTGGCTTTGAAGCCGGGGATCGCCGTGGGTTCCAGCTTGCTGGTGACCTTGGTCTTGGGGTTGGTGAAGTTCTTGGTCTGGCGCTCACGCATCTCAAACCGGCCAAACCCGGCGATCGTGACTTTCTCGCCGTTTTTCAGCGTATCACCGATGGTCCCGAAAATGCAATCCATGACCTTTTCCACTTCGGCGCTGGTCATGCCGGTGTCGTTGGCAACTTTGGTAATCAACTGCGATCTTGTCATAATTCCTTTTTACTCCCTATTCCGCAGGCCGGGGCCTGTACATATTACGCCCCATATTATAGAAAAAATAGCGCGCAGAATCAAGCGTTTTTGACGCTGCGCGGCGCAAATCGTCAAAAGGGCCAAAAATTCCCAAGGCAGGGCGCGCAAATTCTATCTTTCGTAGAATCCGGCGCGGTTGCCGCGGCGCTTTGTGAAACTTTTTTGCAAAACAGCCGGGCCCCGCACACGCATGTGCGGGGCCCGGCGTGCTTTTTGGTTTTACGGCTGTTTGGCGTCCGCGTGCAGGCGGGCGACATCGACCAGTTCCATCTTGCTGATGTCGTGGTCGCCGCGCAGCGCGTCCACCAGCACCCGGGCGGTATCCATCGCCGTGATGCAGGGGATGGACAGCTCGGTGGCTTTGCGGCGGAAGATGACACTGTCGCGGTGCGGGTCGCGCCCGTGCGGGCTCGTCGAGATGATGTAGTCGACGAGGCCGCTCTCCAGCAGGTCGATGGCGTTGGGGCGCGCGCCGCTCATCTGGCGCACGGTGCTGCAGGGGATCATCTGGCTGTTAAGGAAGCGCGCCGTGCCCGGCGTGCCGTAGATCTTGTAGCCGTAGTCGTGCAGTTTCCAGGCCAGGTCGGCGGCTTCGCGCTTGTCGGCGTCCTTGACCGAGATGATGACGCAGGAACCGGGGCCCGGCACCTTGAACTGGTAGCCCGCGGCCACCAGGCCTTTCATCATCGCCTCGTGGAAGGTCGGCGCGATGCCCAGCACCTCGCCGGTGGACTTCATCTCGGGGCCCAGCATCGTGTCGACGCCGTGCAGTTTGAGGAAGCTGTACACCGGCACCTTGACGGCGTAGTACGGGCTTTTGCCGCCGCGCCACAGGCCGGTGCCGTAGCCCATATCCTTGAGTTTTTCGCCCAGCGTGCAGCGCACGGCCAGGTCGACCATCGGCACGCCGGTGACTTTGCTGATGTAGGGCACCGTGCGGCTGGAGCGGGGATTGACCTCGATGACATAGACCTTGCCGTCCTGCACAGCGTACTGCACGTTGACCAGGCCCACGACCTTGAGCTCGCGCGCAAAGCGGCCGGTGTAGTCAACGAGGGTGTCGATGACGCTCTGCGGGAAATCATAGGGCGGATAGACGCAGATGGAGTCGCCGGAATGCACGCCGGTGCGCTCGATCTGCTCCATGATGCCGGGCACCAGGTAGTCGGTGCCGTCGCAGATGGCGTCGACTTCGCACTCGGTGCCCAGGATGTACTTGTCCATCAGCACAGGGTGGCTCATGTCGACGTGGGCGGTGATGACGCCCATGTACTCGACAACGTCGGCCGAGTTGTAGGCCACGATCATGTTCTGGCCGCCCAACACGTAGGACGGGCGCATGAGCACGGGGTAGCCGACTTCCTGCGCGGCCTGCAGGGCTTCTTCCAGCGTGTAGACGGTGCGGCCCTCGGGGCGCGGGATGCCGCAGCGCTCGAGCAGTTCGTCAAAGCGCTCGCGGTCCTCGGCTTCGTCGATGGCGTCGGCCGGGGTGCCGAGGATCGGCAGCCCGATCTCGTCCATGTGGTTGGCAAGTTTGATGGCCGTCTGGCCGCCGAACTGCACCAGGCAGCCGTCCGGCTTTTCGGTGGCGATGATCTGGTCGACGCTCTCGGGGTTGAGGGGGTCGAAGTAGAGGCGGTCGCCGGTGTCAAAGTCGGTGGAGACGGTCTCGGGGTTGTTGTTGACAAGGATCGCCTCGCAGCCGTGCTGCTTGAGCGTCCACACCGCATGGACCGAGCAGTAGTCGAACTCGATGCCCTGCCCGATGCGGATGGGGCCGGAACCAAAGACGAGGACCTTCTTCTTTTTGGCGTCGCTGTGCTCTGCAATAAAGGTCTCGGCTTCGTTGTCGGCGTCCCAGGTGGAGTAGAAATACGGCGTTTTGGCCGCGAACTCGGCCGCGCAGGTGTCTACCATCTTGAACGCGGCGCGCGGCGCTTCCGGCAGCGTCTCGACGCCGGCCAGGCGCCGGATCGTCTTATCCAGGAAGCCGTACTTTTTCGCCTCCAGATACTTTTCGCGCGTCAATTCGCCGGTTTTCAGGCCCTGCTCGAGGTCGGCCAGGTGCTGCATTTTATCGAGGAACCACCAGTCGATCTTGGTGATGTCGTAGATGGTCTGGTGCGGCACGCCGCGCTTGAGGGCCTCGTACACGCAGAACGCGCGCTCGGAGTCCTGCACGTGCAGGTGGTCGATGATCTCCTCCGTGCTGAGTTTTTCAAAGTCGGGCAGCGTCAGTGTGTCCATGCCCAGCTCGATGGAGGAGACCGCTTTCATCAGCGCGTGCTCGAAATTGTTGCCGATGGCCATGACCTCGCCGGTGGCCATCATCTGGGTGCCCAGCGATTTGTCGGCGTAGACGAACTTGTCGAACGGCCATTTGGGGTACTTGACGACGACGTAGTCCAGCGCCGGCTCAAAGCAGGCGCAGGTCTCGCCGGTGACGTCGTTGGTGATCTCGTCGAGGGTGTAGCCCAGGGCGATCTTGGTGGCCACCTTGGCGATGGGGTAGCCGGTGGCCTTGGACGCCAGCGCCGAGGAACGCGACACGCGGGGGTTGACCTCGATGACGGCGTACTCGAAGCTGTCGGGTTTGAGGGCAAACTGGCAGTTGCAGCCGCCCTCGATGCCGAGCTCGGTGATGATGTCCAGCGCGGCGGTGCGCAGCATCTGGTATTCTTTGTCCGAGAGGGTCTGGCTGGGGGCTACGACGATGGAGTCGCCGGTGTGGACACCGACGGGGTCGAGGTTCTCCATATTACAGACGGTGATGACGTTGCCCTTGGCGTCACGCATGACCTCGTACTCGATCTCTTTCCAGCCGGCGATGCACTTTTCGACGAGGATCTGGTGGATGGGCGAAAGGCGCAGGCCGTTGGTGGCGATCTCATGCAGTTTTTCGCGGTCCTCGCAGATGCCGCCGCCGGTGCCGCCCATCGTAAAGGCCGGGCGCACGATGACAGGGTAGCCGATGGTCTCGGCGTAGTCCAGCGCGTCGTCGAGGTCCTCAACGACTTTGGAGGGCACGATGGGCTGGTGCAGCTTTTCCATCGTGTCCTTGAAGAGCTGGCGGTCCTCGGCGCGGTCGATGGTCTCGGGCTTGCAGGCCAGCAGGCGCACGCCGCTGCGGTCCAAAAAGCCGTTGCGCGCCAGTTCCATCGAAAGGTTCAGGCCCATCTGGCCGCCGAGGTTGGGCAGGATGGCGTCGGGCTTTTCTTTCTCGATGATGCGCTCGACGACTTCGGCCGTCAGCGGCTCGATGTAGACGTGGTCCGCAATGTCGGGGTCGGTCATGATGGTGGCGGGGTTGGAGTTGATGAGCACCGTCTCGACGCCCTCGCTTTTCAGCGCGCGGCATGCCTGCGTGCCGGAGTAGTCGAACTCTGCCGCCTGGCCGATGATGATGGGGCCGGAACCGATGACCAGCACCTTTTTGATACTGGGATCCTTAGGCATCGTTGGTCACTCCCTTCGCAGCCAGCATGCGGCTGATGAATTCGTCAAACAGGAACTCGGTGTCCTTGGGGCCGCCGTTGGCCTCAGGGTGGAACTGCACGGTGAAGCAGTTCCACTTGTGGTAGTCGATGCCCTCGCAGGTACCGTCGTTGGCGTTTGTGTAGCTGACGGCGCCGACGCCGGCGGGCAGGGTATCCCCCACCACCGCGTAGCCGTGGTTCTGGCTGGTGATGAAGGTGCGCCGGCCGCTGACATGGCTGACCGGCTGGTTGGCGCCGCGGTGGCCGTACTTGAGCTTGGTCGTCTGGGCGCCGGCCGCCAGCGCCGTGAGCTGGTGGCCCAGGCAGATGCCGAACGCCGGGATGCCGGTGTCGAGCATCTGGGCGATGTTGCGGATGATCTCGACGTTCTCGGCCGGGTCGCCGGGGCCGTTGGAGAGCATGAGCCCGTCCGGGGCCAGCGCCGCCAGCTCGGCGGGCGTGGTGCCGCCGGGCAGCACCGTGACGCGGCAGCCGCGCTTTTGCAGGCAGCGCACGATGTTGTTTTTGCAGCCCAGGTCCAGCAGCGCCACATGCAGCGGCGCATCGCCCCAGGCGCCGGGGGCCGTCGGCTCAAACGTCTGCGGCGCGCGGCAGGTCACTGAGGCGACGGCCTCGGTGACGGCGTAGGCCTGGATCTGGGGCAGCAGCGCCGCGGTCTTTTCCGGCTCGGCCGCGGGGTCAAACTCCGTCGTGATGGCGCCGTTCATAACGCCGCTCTCGCGCAGCGTGCGCGTCAGGCTGCGGGTGTCGATGCCCTCGATGCCGATGACGCCCTGCTTTTTTAAGAAGGCGTCCAGCGTTTCCTCGCTGCGGAAGTTGGAGGGCGTCTTGCACGCCTCGCGCACGATGTAGCCGCGCGCCCAGACCTTGCCGCTCTCGACATCCTCGTGGTTCATGCCGTAGTTGCCGATGAGCGGGTAGGTCTGCGTGATGATCTGCCCGTAGTAGCTGGGGTCGGTCAGCGTTTCCTCAAAGCCGACCATGCCGGTGGCGAACACCACCTCGCCGATGGTCGTGCCGGGGCAGCCGATGCTCTGCCCACGGAACACGCGGCCGTTTGCCATTATCAGATATGCCTGCATAGATCAAAAACTCCCTGTTTTGCACATCAAAGGGTCTGTTTGGCGGCTTCCTTCATTTTGCGGCTGCCCAGGTGGACCAGCGGCAGCTTGCCCTCTTTGCACAGGGGGCATTCCTCCGGCGCGTAGTTGGGCAGGTCCAGCTTGAGGGCGCTGGCCACGATGGGGATCGGGGACGGGGCCTCGGCGCGGGTGCGGTCGACGACGCAGGCGATGCCCAGGCAGACGCCGCCCGCTTCCTCAATGACGCGCTTGGTCTCCAGGCTGGAGACGCCGGTGGTGACGACGTCCTCGGCAATGATGCAGCGCTGGCCCGGCTCGATCTTGAAGCGCTTGAGGGTCATGACGTTGTCGACGCGCTCGGTAAAAATGGCGCGCTTGCCCAGCTGGCGGCCCAGCTCATACGCATAGACGATGCCGCCCATGGCCGGGCCGACAACGACGTCGACGTCCAGCGCTTTGAGTTTTTCGGCGACCGGGGCCATGACCTCGGCGCATTTGTCGGGGTACTGCTGCAAAAAGGCCATCTGGCAGTACGCGCCGGAATGCCGGCCCGACGACAGCAGAAAATGCCCTTCCAAAAAGGCTTCACATTCCTTCAAAACTTCGATCGCTTCTCTTGCCATGGTACGTTCCTCCTGTATGTTCTTGCTGGTATCGTAGCATATTTTGTATATTATTACAAGTTTCTTGTATATAAATTCGCTCAGGCGCGGGCGCAGCCGCGGATCTCGTCCAGAGTGGCCACGCCGTGGGCGTCCATCCAGGCACCGATCTCCTGCGTGATGCGCACGCAGGCCTGCGGGTCCAGGAAGTTGGCCGTGCCCACCTGCACCGCCGCCGCGCCGGCCATGATAAATTCCAGCGCGTCGCGCCCGGTCAGGATGCCGCCCAGCCCCACGACGGGGATCTGCACGGCCCCCACGGCCTGCCAGACCATGCGCAGCGCGATGGGCCGCACCGCCGGACCGGAAAGCCCCGCAAAGGTGTTGTTGAACACCGGGCGGCGCTGTTCGAGGTCGATGGCGCATGCCTGGAAGGTGTTGCACAGGCTGATGGCGTCGGCACCGGCAGCCTCGACGGCTTTGCACATCTCGGGGATGCTTTCGGCCTGGGGGCTGAGCTTGACGACGAGCGGCACTGTGCAGACCTTGCGCACGGCGCTGACGACCTCGCTGGCATCCGCCGCGCGGATACCGAACGCAAGGCCGCCCTGCTTGACGTTGGGGCAGCTGATGTTGAGTTCCAAAAAGTCGATGCCGGCCGCGCAGAGCATCTGCACGCCCTCGACGTTTTCCTCGATGGTATGGCCGCCGAGGTTGGCCCACACCGTGGTGCCGCAGCGGCGCATGGCGGGCAGTTCATTGTCGATAAAATGCTGCACGCCGGGGTTTTGCAGGCCGATGGAGTTCATCAGGCCGGCGGGGGTCTCATACAGGCGCTCGCCCTCGTTGCCGGGCTGGCCATGCAGCGTCAGCCCCTTGCCGGAGATGCCGCCCAGCAGGCGCAGGTCCTCGATCTCGGCATACTCGGGCCCAAAGCCGAAGGTGCCGGAGGCCGCGATGACCGGGCCGGCCAGCCGCTTGCCGAGAAGATCTACATGCAGGTCCGCCATCAGTCAAACACCTCCTCGGCTGCAAACACGGGGCCGTCCTTGCAGACGGTCTTGGGGCCCACCTTGGTGTGGCAGGTGCAGCCCAGGCAGGCGCCCAGGCCGCAGGCCATCTTCTTTTCCAGGCTGGCCAGGCAGGGTTTGCCGGCCGCTGCGCAGAGCTTGGCCACGCCGCGCATCATGACCATGGGGCCGCAGGTCAGCACGATGTCATAGCGGGCGGCGTCCAGCAGGTCGGTGACGAGGCCATGGTGGCCCTGCGCGCCGGAATCGGTCGCCAGGTGGATGGTGTGGCACCAGGGCACAAAAGCTTCCAGCCCATAGGGCTCGTCGCGAAATCCCGCGTAGATGTCCGCCCGCACGCCGGCGCGGCAGAGCTGCTTGCACAGCAGCAGCAGCGGCGCAGTGCCGATGCCGCCGCCCACGACGGCGATGCGCTTGTACTGCTGCGCCAGCGCGGCGGCGTCAAAGCCGTTGCCGCACGGGCCGGTGACGGTCAGCGTATCGCCGGGGCGCAGCGCCGCCAGCTTGTGCGTGCCTTCGCCTTTGAGCTGGTACAAAAAGGTCAGCGCGCCAGTCTGGCCGTCAAAATCATGGACGCTGATGGGGCGCGAGAGCACCGGCGTCGCTTCCGGCGCCCAGGCGCGCAGCATATAGAACTGCCCGGCGTGGGGTTCGTGGCGGGGGTCCTGCCACTGCACGACGAGGCGGCGGATGTCGGGCGCGGGCGCGTCCTGCGCCAGCACCTGTAACTTACAGCTTATCGCATTCACCCTGGATATCCTCCCGCATGCGCACACATTCGTTGTAGGCGGCCTCGTCAAAGGCAACGCCGGGCTGTTTTTTCCACGCCAGCAAAATGCCGCGGCTGGAGTTGACGACGCCGCCGTTGCCCTTGGTCAGGTACTGGGCGATGTCGGCCGCTTTGCCGCCCTGCGCGCCGTACCCCGGGATGAGGAAGAAGGTGTTTTTGTAGGCGGCGCGGATGGCGGTGGCTTCCTCGGTATGGGTGCCGCCGATGACCAGCCCGATGCTGGAGTAACCGTGTTCGCCCATATAGTCCTTGCCCAGGGCCGTCAGGCTGTCGCCCACCAGGTCGTAGACGTGGCGGCCGTCGGCCAGAGTCTGGTACTCAAAGTCCTTCGCGCCGGGGTTGGAGGTACGGCACAGCACGAACACGCCCTTGCCCTGCTCTTTGCAGTACGGCAGGTAGGGGCTGATGGAATCCAGCCCCATGTAGGGCGCCAGCGTGATGAGGTCGGCCTCAAAATCGCCGGTGAAGTGTGCCTTGGCGTACATCTCGGCCGTTTTGGCGATGTCGCCGCGCTTGATGTCGGCAATGACCGGCAGGCCGGTGGCGCGCGCCAGGCGCAGCGTCTCGGCATAGGCGCGCAGGCCGTCGAGGCCCAGCGACTCATAGTAGGCGATCTGCACTTTGTAGCAGCCCGCCACGCCCTTGGTGGCGTCGATCAGCGCGCGGTTGAAGGCGACGACGTTCTCCCCCGCCGTCTTGGCGGCGTCGGTCGCGGGCAGGTAGCTCAGTTCGGTGTCCAGGCCCACGCACACAGGGCCGTTGGCGGCCACGCTCTCGTACAGTTTGTCCATGTTGGTCAGCATGTTCATTCCCCCGTTTTGCTGTTATTCTTCGATCTGAAAGGTCACGGTACCGCCCTTGATGGTGGTGACGACTTTGCCGTACAAATACGCGCCGTCGTACGGGCAGTTTTTGCTTTTGCTGTGCAGTTCGGCGGCGTCCACCTGGTACAGATGGTCAAGGTCGACCAGCACCACGTCGGCGTCGTAGCCCGGGGCCAGCAGGCCCTTGTGGCCGGCCAGGCCCAGCACGGCGGCGGGGCCGGCGCTCATCAAAAAGCTCAGCAGTTCCAGCGGCAGGCGCTGCTCGCGGCAGAGCTTGGTGTAGCAGACGCCGAACGCCGTCTCCAGCCCCACCATGCCGGCGGCGCCTTTCTCTTTATCCTCGGCCGTGTGGGGCGCGTGGTCGGTGCCGATGCAGGTCACGGTGCCGTCCTGGATGGCCTCGATGAGCGCCGTGACGTCCTCCGCCTTGCGGATGGGCGGGTTGACTTTGTATTGCAGGCGGCTGTCGTCGAACCAGAGGTGGTGCGGCGTGACCTCGCAGCTGACGCGCGCGCCGCGCAGGCGGCTGCGGCGCACCGTGTCGACGGCTTCTTTAGTGGAGACGTGGCACATGTGCAGCCGGGTGCCGTAGTATTCGGCCAGGTGGCAGTTGCGCACCGTCTCGATGTTTTCGGCCAGGCGGTAGTCCCAGGGGCTGATCTCGCGGTCTTCGGCATGGGACATCACGGTCAGGCCGCGCTCCGTCGCGATGGCGAACACCCGCGCCATGACGGCGTTGTTCATGACGCCGTTGCCGTCCTCGGTGATGAACTTGACGTCGTCAGGCAGCGTGAGCAGGTGGTCGATGGTCTTGCCGTCGAAGTCTTGGGTGATGGACACCGTCTGGTTGGCGTCGCACAGGCCGATGCGTTTGGCTTCGTCCTGCACGGCGTGCGCGATCTCGGCCGAGGAGCAGACCGGTTTGGTGTTGGGCATCAGGTTGACGAAGGTGTACCCGCCCGCGGCCGCTGCGGCGGAGCCGGTGGCGATATCCTCTTTATATTCAAAGCCGGGCGTGCGCCAGTGGCAGTGGGTGTCGATAAACGCGGGCAGCGCCGTGCGGCCTTTGGCGTCGAGCACTTCCTCCCCTTGTGGCGTCAGCAGCCCCGTGCCGACGGCGGCGATCTTGCCGCCGCGCAGCCAGAGTTCGATGGGGTTGCCGGCGCAGTCTTTCGCGTTGCGGATCAGCATGGCCAGACCTCCTGTTTGCAGATGGACCCGCCGCGCAAAACGGCGCGCGGGCAAAAAAAAACTTTTCCCAAAAAGGGAAAAGTCAAAAAACGGTACCCTGTGCAGTGCCAGGAAAGAACACCCCACCGTACATTTTAAAGCTGGTCCCACAGCCCGGCATGGCGGCGCCCCTCCCCTTACACAGATTTTACTTATTGTACCATGCCGCGCGGCGGGTGTCAATGCGGCGCGCACCGTTGCCCTGCAAGGGATTTTATGGATTTTTGCGCCGACTTTTGGACAATTTGCCAAGGCGGCCGCCTGCCGGGCCGGCGCGCCGGGCGGGGCGTTGCCTTTTGCGCGCGGGTGTGCTACACTGGTAGTGTATTTTCAACTTTACTGCAACAGAGAGGCGATCCCCCATGGGCCTTTGGGAAGATGCAAAAAATATCCGGGACAAAGACCCGGCGGCGCGCAACGTGGCCGAGGTCATTTTGCTGTACCCCGGTTTCCACGCGCTGTTCACCCACCGCATCGCGCACTTTTTGTACAACCGAAAGCTGTTCTTTCTGGCGCGGCTCGTCAGCCAGCTTTCGCGCCATCTGACCGGCATCGAGATCCACCCCGGCGCCAAGATCGGCCGCAAGCTGTTCATTGACCACGGCATGGGCATCGTGTTTGGCGAGACGACCGAGATCGGCGACAACTGTACGATCTACCACGGCGTGACGCTGGGCGGCACCGGCAAAGATACCGGCAAGCGCCACCCCACGCTGGGCGACAACGTACTGATCGGCGCGGGGGCCAAGGTGCTGGGGCCGGTGTACATTGGCGACAATGTGCGCGTGGGCGCCGGCAGCGTGGTGCTGAAAAACCTGCCCGCCAACGCCACCGCCGTGGGCGTGCCGGCCGAGGTCGTGCGCGTGGGCAATATCAAGTGCTGCCCGGCCGACGACCTGGACCAGCAGGCGCTGCCCGATATCGTCAGCATCCGCATTTCGGAGCTGGAAGCCCGCCTGAGCCGCATGGAGGCCAAGGCCCAGGGCGAGTACCCGCCCGACAAGCCGCAGCCCCCGCAATAGAAATGTATCCTGCCCAAACAGCGCCCCGCCGCCGCGGATCATTCCGCGGCGGCGGGGCGCTGTTTCAGCGGCGCGGCTCTTCGCTTTTGCCCAGTTCCAGGCGGCGGAAGCCCTCGCCCTGCACTTCGTTGGATTGCAGCATGACGATAAAGCAGCCGGGGTCCAGCGTGCGCACAGCGTGCTCGATCTCATACAGCTGCTTGTTGGAGCAGGCGCACAGCACGACGTCCTTGGGCTGGCCGGCGTAGCCGCCGCGCCCCTGCAAAATGGTGGAACCGCGGTCGGCCACGCGGTCGATCTCATCGCAGACCGACTTGCCGTCGTCGGTGACGATCATCGCCAGCATCGAGGAGGAGAAACCGAACATCATCTTGTTGATGACCGCCGCCACCAAAAAGTTGAACAGCAGGCCGTAGATGATGGAGTCGACGTCCCGGAACACCGCGCCGTTGAGCAGAATGACCGCCAGCGCCGCGCCGAACGTGAGGTTGCCGAACGGCAGGTAGGGGTGTTTGGCCTTGATGGCCATCGTGACGAAATCCAACCCGCCGGTGCTGGAGTTCTGCATATAGATCAGCGCGTCGCCGATGCCGCACACCACGCCGCCGCACAGCGTTGCCAGCAGGCGGTCGCCGCGGTATTCGGGCAGAAGGGGCAGCAGATAGTCGGTAAAGACGGCGAACAGCACCATGCAGCGCACACTGCGCAGAAAAAACGCCCGCCCCAGCAGCTTGTAGCTGAACAGGATGATGGGGATGTTGATGAGCACGTTGCTGAGGCCCATGGGCACGCCGAACAGGCGGTAGAGGATGGCCGACAGGCCGGCGACGCCGGTGACCGGCACTTCGGCCGCGACGGCAAAGCTGTAGATGCCGGCCGCCGAGACAAAGCAGCCCAGCACTTCCAGCAGCAGGTTGACGGTCTTGTTCTGGGTCATAGCAGCGCCCCCTCCCCAGGGCAAACAAAAGGCCGGGGCATACCCTGATGCTCCCGGCCAAGTAGTCCTTAGACGTTCTTTTATGGTGTGTTACACAGTCTTTTTGATCTTGCCGGCGCTGTAGGTGTTCAGCGCGGCGTCATCCAGCGCGTGCTCCAGCGCGGCGCCGTCGGCATAGAACTGGTTTTGCAGTTCCTCGGCTTTCATAGCCGTCAGCAGGTCGTAGCGCTCGGCCAGTTCGGCGGGCGTATCGCTCTTGAGCGGGTCGACGCGGCGCGCGACAAGCAGCGAGGTGCCCAGGTCGATGGTCGTCCAGCGGTTCATACCGGCGGCATCCAGCGGGTCGGTCAGGTCGTTGTAGCCCTCCCCGCCGTAGCTGGCCAGGGTATCGGGCGTAAACAGCTGCGCGCCCGCGTAGTACAAAGCCTGGGCGGCATCCTCCATCGTAGCGCCGATCAGCTCCATCGCCTGCGGCACATAGGTCTGGGCCGCAGCGTACACCGCCGTGCTGCCGGCGGTCTCGCCGGTCGCGGTCTCGTTCAGCTCGGCGGCGCAGTCGTCCGCCAGGGCCTGGATCTCGGCCCGCTGGTCATCATCCGCCATGGCGTAGGTGGTGTAGTCGACCAGCGGCAGCTCGATGCTCTCGATATAATAGCAGGAATCGTTGATATAGGCCGTGTACTCGTCATCGGTGACCGGCTGCTGGCCGTCGGGGCCGTAGAGCAGCCGCTCGATGGCTTCGGCTTTCTGCGCGTTGAGCAGGAACGCTTCGAGGCTGGCCTGCCCGATGCCGTTGGCCGCGTAGAGGTCGCCGTTGGACGCCCACAGGCTGGCGGCGCTGTCGGCGGCTTCGGCCGTGGCGGCATCCTCCAGCGTGGCGCCGAGTTCCGCGAACTGCTTTTCGACGGCGGCGTAATACTCAAGGGCGCGCATCGTCAGCTGGCGGACGTACTCCTCGCCGGTGGCGGTGACTTCCTCGTCGCCGATGGTGCCGGTGCACTCAGCCTTGAGCACGGCCTTGACGTCGCTGGCCGTCTCACCGGTGGCAAGGTCCGCCAGGCCGGACGCCGTATTGTAGGCGTTGTACTGCGCCAGCAGGTAGATGCCGGCCGGGATGTCTACGCCGCCGATGCTGCCCACCGACGCAGGCGTGGAAAGGTTACAGCCCGCCAGCGCCAGCAGCATCGACGCCGCCAGGCCCAGGCTGAACAGTTTGGTTTTGATCGAACGCATGTGATAAGCTCCCCTCTGCCGGGGGGTGCGGCAACGTGTGCGCCCCCCTGAACGCTTGTGCGGCCCAGGCCGCAACATAGAATGTATTATACCGCGTTTGGCCGTGCATTGCAAGCCCCGGCGCACCGTGCTATACTGGTAGGTGCTGAAAAAACTGTGAAAGTGTGAACGCCATGCTGCTGCAAGACCAACTGGCCGCCCTGGCCGCCGGCGACTGGGCGCCGTTTTTGGCCGCCGAGTGCGCCAAGCCGTACTTTGCCGAACTGGACGCTTTTGTGAGCGAGGCGGCCGCCACCCACACCGTCTACCCCGCCCCGCAGGATATTTTTGCCGCGTTTGCCGCCTGCCCGGCGCGCGGCATCCGGGCGGTGATTTTGGGGCAGGACCCCTACCACGAACCCGGCCAGGCGATGGGGCTGGCGTTCTCGGTGCCGGACGGCTGCAAAACACCGCCGAGTCTGCGCAACATCCACAAAGAGCTGGAAACCGAGTTCGGCCCTGCGCCCGCGCCGCACAACGACCTGACCCCCTGGGCGCGGCAGGGCGTGCTGCTGCTGAACACCGTGCTGACGGTGGAAGCGGGCAAAGCCTTCTCCCACGCGGGGCACGGGTGGGAGACCTTTACCCGCGCCGCGCTGGAATATACAGCCGCGCAGGCCGACACGCCGCTGGCCGCCGTGCTGTGGGGCAAGCCGGCGCAGCGCTATGCGCCGCTGTTCCGTGCCGCGGCCGCGCACCGGCCGGTGCTGGTGCTGGAATCCGCCCACCCCAGCCCGCTTTCGGCGTACCGCGGGTTCTTTGGCTCGGCGCCGTTTGGCAAGGTGAACGCCTTTTTGCGCCAGCACGGCCAGGCACCCATCGCCTGGCTGTAAGGCCCCGCCCCTGCCGTATACCCAAAGCGCCCCGCCGCTGCGTATCTGCAGCGGCGGGGCGTTTTTTGCCGGCAGCGGTTCCGGCAGCTGCCGTTAGCGCGCATGTTTCATCGCATAGTACAAGATCATCCGCAGGGAGAGGCGCAGCACAAGGAACTACACATAGGGGCCTCCCCGCTTGCCTCAAAAGCGCTCGACGCCGCCGGGCGTCACGCGGGCATAGACCAGCGGCGGCAGGGCCGGTTGCTCGGCCCCGATGACAAGCCCGCCGCGGTACATCTCTTCGGCCGCCGGGAACAGCGCCGGGTCGTCGGCGTACAGCGTGCAGATGGCGTCGCCGGGGCGCACGGCATCGCCGAGTTTTTTGTGCATGATGATGCCGGCGGCAAAGTCGATGGCGTCCTCTTTGGTCAGGCGCCCCGCCCCCAGCAGCACGCTGGCGTTGCCGATCTTTTCGACGTCGTTTTTGACGATGTACCCGGCCTGCGCGGCCGTGACGTCGTGGCTGTATTTTGCCTTACGGAACCGCCCGGGGTCGTCCAGGCAGGCGACGTCGCCGCCCTGCGCCGCAAACATCTGGCGGCACTTGGCAAAGGCGGAGCCGTCGGCCAGCACCCGCTGCGCCATGGCGCGGCAGGCGGCCTCGTCCCCTTTGCCGGCCAGCATCAGCATGTTGGCGGCCAGCTGCAGGCAGACTTCGGTCAGGTCGGCCGGGCCTTTGCCCTGCAAGACGGCCATGCTCTCAGCCACTTCCAGCGCGTTGCCGATGCTGCGGCCCAGCGGTTTGTCCATATCGGTGATGAGCGCCGCGACCTTGCGCCCGTGCGCCGTGCCGATGGCGACCATCTGGCGCGCAAGCTCGATGGCGTCGTCGAGCGTTTTCATAAACGCGCCGTCGCCCATCGTCACATCCAGCAGGATGGCGTCTGAGCCAGCGGCCAGTTTTTTGCTCATGATGGAGGACGCGATGAGCGGGATGCAGCCCACCGTCGCCGTCACGTCGCGCAACGCGTACATCTTTTTGTCGGCCACGGCGATCTGCCCGCTCTGGCCGATGACCGCGATGCCGATTTCGTTGACCTGGCGGAAAAACTCCTCCTGCGTCAGGCTGGTGCGGGTGCCGGGCACGGCCTCCATCTTGTCGATGGTGCCGCCGGTATGGCCCAGGCCGCGGCCGCTCATTTTGGCGATCTTGACGCCGCAGGCCGCCACCACCGGCGCGATGACCAGCGTGGTTTTGTCGCCGACGCCGCCGGTGGAGTGTTTGTCCACCTTGATGCCCGCAATGGCCGAGAGGTCTACCATCTCGCCCGAACGGGCCATGACCTCGGTCAATGCCGCGGTCTCGGCGTCCATCATGCCGCGCAGGTAGATGGCCATCAGCAGCGCCGACATCTGGTAGTCAGGCACAGTGCCGGCCACATACCCGTTCACGGCAAAGGCCAGTTCTTCGCGGGTCAGCGTGCCGCCGTCCCGTTTTTTGGCAATGATATCGTACATGCGCATCGCAGTGCGCCTCCTTTCCGGCGGAGACCGCCAAACACAGAAATGCCGCCCGGGGACGGCATTTCTGTACAAGTTTCTGTGTGGGCGGCGCCGTCAGCGGCTGCCCTTGTCGTAGGGGATGCCCTCGGCTTTGGGGGCCATGCTGTTTTTGCTGGTGAAGGCCAGAATGACCATCGAGGCAATGAACGGCATCATGTTGTAGATGTTGGACGACCACCCCAGCTGCGAGAGCACGGTGGCGTCGGCAATGTTGGCCAGGCTCTTGAAGACAGCAAAGAACATCGCCGCGCCAAAGATGTGCACAGGCTTCCACTGGCCGAAGATCATGACTGCCAGCGCCAGGAAACCGGTGCCGGCCACGCCGACCTCAAAGCTCCAGGTCTGCACGCTGGGGATGATATAAGCCAGGCCGCCGATGCCGCCCAGCAGGCCCGAGATCAGCACGCCGGCGTAGCGCATTTTGTAGACGTTGATGCCCACGGAATCCGCCGCCTGGGGGTGCTCGCCGCAGGCGCGCAGGCGCAGGCCAAAGCGCGTCTTGTACATGACGATGTAGCTGATGACGAGCAGCGCGATGCCCAGCGGAATGAAGATGTTGAGTTCAAGGTCGCCGATCTTGAACAGGAACGCGCTGTTGGTGTAGCTGACCTTGGAGGAGGTGGAGCCGTTATAATTCTTGGCCAGGATGACCGCCAGCGCCGTGGCCAGCATGTTGAGCGCTGTGCCGCCTATGGTTTGGTCGGCCTTTAGGTGTATGGAGGCAAACGCCAGCAGCAGCGCGTAGACCATGCCGGAAAGCGCCGCCACCAGCACCGAAAGCGTTACCACCAGCCAGGGCGCGGTGCCGGTGGGCAGCATGGCGACGGTGAGCACGCCGCCCAGGCCGCCGATGACCATGATGCCCTCGAGCGCGATGTTGATGATGCCGGAGTGTTCGCTGAACATGCCGCCCAGCGCCACCAGCATCAGCACGATGCCGTACAGCAGCGTATATTTGATGAGTAACAGCATATCACTTGCCCTCCTTCCCGGCAGGTTTGCCCTTGCCCTGCATCCAGCGGCCGATAAGGCTGCGGAACAGCATGGCGAACGCGCACAGGTAGATGATGATGCCGGAGATCATATCGGCGATCTCGGCCGGGAAGTAGCGTGTGGGCAGGAAGGAACCGCCGATGGTGATGTGGGAGATGAACAGCGAGGAGAAGATGGTGCCGATGGGGTGCGAGGACGCCAGCAGCGCCGTGGCAATGCCGTTGAAGCCCATGGCCGGCAGCGTGGTGGTGTTGAGGGGGTTCCACTCGGCCCCGCCGGAAAGGTACAGCAGCCCCGCGCCGAAACCGGCCAATGCGCCGGCAATGGTCATCGAGAGGATGATGTTCTTTTTCTCATTGATGCCGGCGTAGCGCGCGGCGTCCTTGTTGAGGCCGACGGCCTTGAGCTCATAGCCGAAGGTAGTCTTTTCCAGGATGACCCAGATAAGGACGGCCACCGCGATGGCCAGGAAGATGGCGATGGTGTTGGAGGTGGTGCCGAACAGATCCGAGAGCCCGGCCGAGGGGATGACCGAGGAAGGCGAAGTGGAAGCCACCTTCCAGGTGCGGGTGTTGTTGGCGTCGTACATCACGCCGGAGCCGCGGCCATAGATGATCTCGCAGACGAGGTAGAGACCGATCCAGTTGAACATGATGGAGGTGATGACCTCGTTGATGTTGAGGTAGGCCTTAAAGATGCCGGGGATGGCCCCCCACACAGCGCCGAACAGCGCCGACGCCAGCAGACAGATGAACCACGGCAGGTGCAGCACCAGCGCGCAGTACAACCCGCCGAAGGCGCCCAGCGTATACTGCCCGGCCGCACCGATGTTGAACAGACCGGTCTTAAAGGCAAACGCCACCGAAAGGCCGGTCATGATGAGCGGCGCGCCGTTGACCAGCGTGCGGCCGACACCGTAGGGGAAGTCATAAAAACCGCCCTGGATGATGCGCACAAAGCCCTGGTCCCAAGCGTGTTCGGGGTTGATGATGAGCAGTACGATAAGGCCCACCAGCAACCCGATGAGGATGCACAGCAGCGCCGCCAGCACCGTGTTGACGCTTTGGCGCAGCCTGGCCTGTGCGTCAAGACTTTTGGCCGTTTTTTGCTTTGCCATGGTTTACTGCTCCCCCTTTCCCTGTTTTTTGGCGCCTGCCATGTACAGGCCCAGTTCCTCGACCGTGGTGGTCTTGGGGTCAAACTCGCCGACGATCTCGCCCTCGTACATCACAAGGATGCGGTCGGAGAGGTTCATGACTTCGTCCAGTTCCAAACTGACGAGCAGCACGGCTGTGCCGCGGTCGCGCTCGGCCACGATCTGTTTGTGGATATACTCGATCGCGCCGACGTCAAGGCCGCGGGTAGGCTGCACGGCTACCAGCAGCTTGGGGTCTTTGTCGATCTCGCGCGCGATGATGGCTTTTTGCTGGTTGCCGCCCGACATGCTGCGGGCAATGGTCACACTGCCCTGGCCGCTGCGCACGTCGTACTGTTCGATCAGCTTGTCGGCGTAGGCGCGCACCTCGCCCTGTTTGATGAAGCCGTGGTTTTGGAACGCGGGCTCCCAATAGCGCTGCAGAACAAGATTTTTCTCGAGCGTATAATCCAGCACCAGGCCGTGTTTGTGGCGGTCCTCCGGGATATGGCTCATGCCGTCTTTGGAGCGCTGGCGGATGGAGGCGTGGGTGATGTCCTGCCCGCACAGCGTCAGAGAGCCGCCGGTGACTTTTTCCAGCCCCGTCAGGCCGTAGACCAGCTCGGTCTGGCCGTTGCCCTCGATGCCCGCCAGGCAGACGATCTCGCCGGCGCGCACGGTAAAGCTGACGTCGCGCACGGCGTCCTTTTTGTGCACACGCCCCGGCACCTTGAGGTCCTTGACCTGCAGCACCGGCTCGCCTGGCTTGGCGGGGGCTTTTTCGACGGCAAACTGCACGTCGCGCCCGACCATCATGCGGGAAAGTTCCTCTTTGGTGGTCTTGGCGATCTCCACCGTGCCGATGCCCTTGCCCTTGCGCAGCACGGTGCAGCGGTCGGCCACGGCCATGATCTCGTTGAGTTTGTGGGTGATGAACAGAATACTCTTGCCCTCTTTTTTGAACCCGCGCATGATCTCCATCAATTCGTCGATCTCCTGCGGGGTCAGCACGGCCGTGGGTTCGTCAAAGATCAGGATCTCGTTGTCGCGGTAGAGCATTTTCAGAATTTCCACGCGCTGCTGCATACCGACCGAGATATCGCTGATCAGCGCATCGGGGTCGACGCGCAGGCCGTATTTTTCCGAGAGTTCCACCACGCGCTTGCGGGCGGCGCTTTTTTGCAAAAAGCCCGCCTTGCAGGGCTCGACGCCCAGCATAATGTTGTCGAGCACGCTGAAACACTCGACCAGTTTAAAATGCTGGTGCACCATGCCGATGCCCAGCGCATTGGCGTCGTTGGGGTCCTTGATGCGGACCTCCTCGCCATTTTTTTTGATCGTGCCCTGTTCGGGCTGGTACAGACCGAACAGAACGCTCATCAGCGTGGATTTGCCCGCGCCGTTTTCGCCCAGCAGGGCGTGTACCTCGCCGCGGCGCAGCTGCAGGGTGACATCATCGTTGGCCTTGATGCCGGGGAATTCCTTGGTGATGTGCAGCATTTCGATCACGAAATCCTCTGCCAATCCGCTCACGCTCCTTTCTTGCTTCGATTAGACTTATTATACAATTTTTTACCGGCTTTCACAAGTTATTTGGCCGATTTTTCTGGAACTGTTTGTACAAATGTACAATGCGGCGGCCCCAGCCCCCAAATGGCAGCAAAAAGCGGGCGTCCGCTTGCGCGGACGCCCGCCCGGGTGTGCAGATCACTGCTGATAATCCACGGTGGTGAACTCGCTGACCGTGGGCTCGGTGTCGGAGCTGTTGCTGATGGTGACCTCGCCGGAGCGGATCTTCTCCAGCAGGGCGGTGTACTCGTCCTGGGTAAAGGTGGTGAAGCACCAGCTGGTCTCGGCGGTGGGCAGGCCGACATAGTCGCCTTCCTCCAGACCGTAGTTACCGTTGGTGCCGCCGATGGTATCCCAGGTGCCGGCCGCCGCGTGGTCAAGCGCGTCGGTAACGGCCTCGCCCAGGCCCTTCATGGCGGAGGTCAGGAACGGGTTGTAGCTGTAAGCGCCGTCGGCCACGCCGTTTTCGCCAACGTAGTGCTGGTCAACGTCAACGCCGATGACCATGCCCTCGCTCTTGACGGCAGCCTCGACCGCGCTGGTGTAAATGCCACCGCCGCAGGCGAAGACGACCTCGGTGCCGTTCTGGTACCAGCTCTCCATCTTGGCGGTGATGTTGGCATCGCCAAAGAACTGGTTGCCGTACCAGTAGTTGATGCTGACGTTGGTGCCCAGCTCCTGCGCAGCGGCGTCAGCGCCCTGCACGAAGCCGTAGCCGTAACGGATAACGGCGGGCACAGCCTGGCCGCCCAGGAAGCCCAGCTGGGTGAAGCCGTCCTTGACGGCGGCGTAACCGGCCAGGTAGCCGGCCTGCTCCTCTTTAAAGGTGATGCAGTAGACGTTGGCGGGGATCTCCTCGGTGCCGATGTCGGCCGCGGTGATGTCCACGCCGACGAAGTTGACGTCGGGGTACTCGGTGGAGGCCCAGGCGATGGAGGAGCCGTACAGGTAGCCGACGCAGACGATGGTGTCGGCGCCGTCATTCACGGCGTTGCGGATCAGGGTCTGGCGATCCTCGTCCGAGGGATCGTCCGGCGGCAGGTAGTAGTCGGTGTCAACGCCGTTGGTCTCGCCGTAGGCGACGATGGCGTCCCAGCAGCCCTGGTTGAAGCTCTCGTCGTCGATGGTGCCGACGTCGCAGACCTGCGCGATCTTGGCAATACCGGCGGAAGCCTCTTCGCCCACGGCCTCCTCGGCCGTAGCTTCGGTGCTGGTGCTCTCGGTCGCCGTGCTGTCAGCCGTGGAAGCCGCGTCGTTGCCGCCGCAGGCAGCCAGGGACAGCGCCATGCTGGCCGCCATGACCAGTGCAAGCAATTTCTTCATGGTTTTGTTCTCCTTTGTTCCAAAAAAGGTCCGGGCCGGGCGGTTCCCTGCCCGGTATATATATCAGTATAGCCCATCTGCCCCGGTTTTGCAATGAAAAATTCGACACAATTCCATTACAAAACTTTGACAATTGTACAGCCGCTCAATTTTCCACAGTGACGGTGACCAGCGGCGTGTCGGGCAGTGTGTTCATATCGGCGTAGGCTTCCACCTCCAGCTCGCTGTTGCGCAGCTGCTCGTACAGGCGTTCGTAATCGTTTTGGGTAAAGTTGTTGAACCGCCAGGCAGAGCCTGCCAGCGCCACGCTGCCGTCGGTATAGCCCAGGCGCTCGGTCTGGCCGGCATCCTGCTGGCTCCAGGTGGAATTGCCCGAGAAGAATTTGTACAGCTGGCGCTGCACGGCGGCGTTGTAGCACTGGATGGCGCTGCCCAGCACCCGCTCGCCCAGGGCGTTCTGGTCCCAACCGGTGGCGAACGCCTTGGCGCCGGTCTGGTTGACGGCCTCCAGCGCGCTCTGCATCAGCGCATCGCCGTCGGCCAGGATCAGCCCGGTGCCGCCGTTGAACCAGTCGATCATGCGCTGGGTCGCCACCGCCGGGTCGCCGATGTCGCCGGTATACCACACGCGCAGGGTCACGTTTTGGCCCTGGCGCTCGGCCGCGGCGTTGGCCCCCTGCAAAAAGCCGGTGCAGTACCGCACGATGCCGGGCAGCTCGTCGCGGCCCACAAAGCCCAGCGCGGTATAGCCTTCGGCCACGGCCGCGTACCCGGCCAGGTAGCCGGCCTGCTCCTCGCGGAAGAGCACACAGTGGACGCTGGCCTCGGTGGCATAGCTGGTGTAATCCTCGCTGTGGGGCTCGTCGTCAAACAGCAGGTAGTGCACATTGGGGTAGTTGGCCTGGATGTTGAACAGCGCCTTGGCCATGGCCTCGCCGCGGCAGACGACCAGCGCCGCCCCGCTTTGGGCCGCGGCGCGCAGCGCGTCCTCGGCCGTGGCCAGGCTCGCACCCTCGCCGTACAGGCAGGACTGCGCGGTATAGCCAAAGTTGGCGGCAAAGGTCTGGATGCCCTGCCACAGCAGCGCGTCGGGGCCGGACTCGATGCCGGCGGCGTCCGCCGCCAGCGCAATGGACGCCCCGCCGGGCAGCGGCACGGCGTCGTCCGCTGCCTGGTACACGTAGGAGGCATCGTCCAGCGGCACCGTAAATGCGGCGGTCTCCGTCGTTTGCCCGCCCCGCCCGCAGGCCGCCAGGCTTACCAGCAGCGAAAGGCAGAGCAGCAGTGCGATGAGTTTTTTCATGGGTAACGGGAACTCCTTACTTTGGGGATTCTGGTTCGGCGCTTTCCAGGTTGGCCGGGCCGAACCCGTAGGGCAGCAGCTCGCCCAGCGTCGTCACGATGTAATCGTCGGCGCTTTTGGCCATGATGACGGTCAGGCCGGGGCCGCCGAACTCATACAGCGCCTGGCGGCAGACGCCGCACGGGCCGGTAACGAGGGTGTTGGTCTGGCCCTGCAGGCTGCCCACGATGGCGATGGCGGTAAACTGGCGCTCGCCCTCGCTGACGGCTTTGAACAGCGCCGTGCGCTCGGCGCAGTTGGTGGCGGTGTAGCCGGCGTTCTCGATGTTGCAGCCGGTATACACCTTGCCGCTTTTCGTCAGCAGCGCGGCCCCCACGTTAAAGTGGGAATACGGCGTGTAGGCGAACTTTTGGGCCGCAAAGGCGTCGCGGATCAGCGCCTGGATCTGTGCTTTTTCCATCTTACTTCTCCAGATACGCCGGGGCGCCCAGCGCCACCTGCATCATGGCGGTAAAGCTGGTCTGGCGCTGTTCGGGGGTGGTAAGCTCGGGCGAGACGAAACTGTCGGAGATCGTCAGCAGGCAGGCGGCGCGCTTGCCCAGCACCCTGGCGTTGTGGAAGAGGGCAAAGCTCTCCATCTCGACGGCAAGGCAGCCTTTTTCGTCGCGCAGGCGCTCCCAGTAGGTCGGCTTGGCGTCGCTGGGCTGGCGGTAGAACACGTCGGAGGAGTGGATCACACCCTCGATGAGGGGGATGCCCTGCGCGGCGGCGCTGGCGCGCAGCGCGTCGTTGAGGGCGGCGTCCGGCGTCTGGATGTCGTCGGTGCTGCCGCTTTGGGTGCGGGCGTAGCTGCTCTCAGAATAAGCGCCGGTGGCCAGCACGACGTCGAACAGCTTGGCTTTGCCGGTGTAGGAACCGGCCGAACCGACGCGGATGATGTTCTCGACGCCGTATTGGGTGTACAGTTCATAGGAATAGATGCCGATGGACGGCATGCCCATGCCGCTGCCCATGACGCTGACGGGGCGGCCCTGGTAAGTACCGGTGTAGCCGAGCATGCCGCGCACGTCGGTGACGAGGCGGGCGTCCTGCAAAAAGGTCTCGGCAATAAACTGGGCGCGCAGCGGGTCGCCGGGCATGAGGACGGTCTTGGCAAAATCGCCGTTTTCGGCGCGGTTATGCGGGGTAGACATAGTCACACGCTCCTTTATCATAGGTTTGTCCCTATAGTATACCACATTTGGCAAGTTTGTGGTAAAATAGGGCTGAATTTTTTTGGGAAAGCCGGTGTTTGTATGCCATTGCCGCACCACTGCACGCTGTGCCCGCGCGCCTGCGGGGCCGACCGCGCCGCCGGGCAGGCCGGGTACTGCGGGGCCGACGGCCGGCTGCTCGTCGCGCGTGCCGCGCTGCACCACTGGGAGGAACCCTGCCTGAGCGGCAGCCCCGACGATGCGCGCGGCAGCGGCACGGTGTTTTTTACCCACTGCGCGCTGCGCTGCTGCTACTGCCAGAACTACCCCATCAGTCAGCAGGGCGTGGGCAAGGCCATCACCGCCGCGCGCCTGGCAGAAATTTTCCTGCGCTTACAGCGCGACGGCGCGCGCAACTTAAACCTGGTGACAGCCACCCAGTACCTGCCCTTTGTGGTGGAAGCCCTGGACGCCGCCAAAGCCGCCGGGCTGACGCTGCCGGTGGCGTACAACACCGGCGGGTATGAGACGGTGGACTCCGTGCGCGCGCTGGCCGGGTATGTGGACGTGTGGCTGACCGACTTCAAGTACGCTTCCCCCGCGCTGGCGGCGCAGCTTTCGGCCGCGCCGGACTACCCCGCCGTGGCCGAGGCCGCCTTGCGGCAGATGCTGGCACAGACCGGCGCGCCCGTGTACGACGGCGCGGGCTTTTTGCAGCGCGGGGTCATTGTGCGGCACCTGGCGCTGCCCGGCCAGTGGCAGGACAGCCGCGCCGTGCTGCGCACGCTGGCCCGCCTGCGCCGCGAGACCGGCGTGCCCTTTGTGCCCAGCCTGATGAGCCAGTTCACCCCCTTTTACAAAGCCGCCGAGCACGGGCTGGGCCGGCGCATCACGACCTATGAATACCGCCGCGTCGTCGACGAGGCCATCCGCCTGGGCCTGACCGAGGGCTACATGCAGGAAAAAAGCAGCGCGCGGGAGGAGTACACCCCGCCCTTTGACCTGGAAGGCGTGTGACCGCCCCCGCGCAACATCCCCCTGCCCTGCCGCATACTATGCGCTAAGGGGGCAGCAGCCCGGCGCAGCTGCCGCCCCCTGTGGGGAAGGGGGCTTTTTTTATGGCTGTGTACCAGAACGGCATCGACGTGTCCCGCTACCAGGGCAGCGTCAACTGGGCGCAGGTGGCGGCGGCCGGCAAACAGTTTGCCATCGTGCGCATCGGCTCCAGCAACAGCGGCGGGCTGTATGTGGACCCGTACTTTTTGCAGAACGTAAGCGGCGCCCACGCGGCGGGGCTGCGCGTCGGCGCGTACTATTATACCTACGCGCGTACGCAGAGCGCCGTGGCCGACGAGCTTTCGACATTTATGAATGTGCTGCAGGGCCTGCAGCTGGAATACCCGGTGTTTGTGGACGTGGAGGATGCCAGCCTGACAGACCTGGGCCGCACCCGCCTGACCGGGCTGGTGCGCTACGCGATGGATATTTTGTACCAGCGCAAGTGGTACGGCGGGTGGTACAGCTATACCAACTATATCAACAGCTACCTCAACGCCGCCGAACTGGCCGACTACCCGCTGTGGGTGGCCGACTACCGCGCCAGCCTGGGCTACAGCGGGCGGTACGCGATGTGGCAGTACTCCGGCAGCGGCCGCGTGAACGGCATTGCCGGCGCGTGCGATTTGAACCGCAGCTACCGGGACTTTTTGCCCGACATCCGCGCCGGGGGCTTTAACAACTACGGCCCCGGCGGCCCGCTGATGCAGAACACCGACCGCTACACGCTGGTGGTGTTCAACGCCCGCACCGAGTATTTCTACACGCCCAATTTCAACGACGTCGTGGGCTACCTGCCGCTGGGGCGCTACCGCGTGACCCAGCGCAGCACCCAAAAGTACAACGGGTACGACTGGGTGATCTTTGACTACAACGGCGGGTCCTACTGGACGGCGCTGCTGGGCGACCGCAACCGGCTGGAGCGCAGCGCCTAGCGTGCAAAAAACGCTTGCATAACAACCATACGTTGTGGTATAATGCAAAGGATTTGACAAACATACGCGCTTTATGCTTAAATAATTTTGTATGCGCTATCAAAGAAACAGTACGCGGCCCGGCGCCGCAGGGGGACCCGACGCATGGTAAAAAAGAAGCAGGAATACGGCAACGACAGCATCCGCCAGCTCAAAGGCGCCGACCGTGTGCGCAAGCGCCCGGCCGTCATCTTTGGTTCCGACGGCGTGGAGGGCTGCGCCCATTCCATTTTTGAGATCATCTCCAACTCCATCGACGAAGCGCGCGACGGCTACGGCAACCGCATCAACGTCACGCTGTACCCCGACCACATCATCGAGGTCGAGGATTTTGGCCGCGGCATCCCGGTGGATTACAACAAGGCCGAGGAACGCTGGAACTGGGACCTGGTGTTCTGCGAGCTGTACGCCGGCGGCAAATACGCCGAGGGCGGCGGCAACTATGACTTCAGCCTGGGTCTGAACGGCCTGGGCCTGTGCGCGACGCAGTACGCCAGCGAGTGGATGACCGCCGACATCTACCGCGACGGGTTCCACTACCACCTCGATTTTAAAAAAGGCGAGAACGTCGGCGGCCTGCAAAAGCAGCCGTACACCGGCCGCCGCACGGGGTCGGTCATCCGCTGGCGGCCCGACACCGAGGTGTTCACCGACATCGCCGTGCCGGCGGAGTCGTTCCAGAACATGCTGCGCCGCCAGGCCGTCGTCAACGACGGCGTGACGCTGGTGTTCACCGACAAATCCGGCAGCGAAGCGAAAAAGTACGAGTACCTGTACGAGCACGGCATTGCCGACTATGCCAACGAGCTGGTGGGCGACCAGGCGCTGACGCCGGTGCATTTCTGCGCCGGGTCCGCCAGCGGCCGCGACCGCGCCGACCAGCCCGACTACCAGGTCAAGATGAACGTGGCGTTCGCGTTTTCCAACACCGTGCAGGTGCTGGAATACTACCACAACTCCAGCTGGCTGGAACACGGCGGCAGCCCCGACCGCGCCGTGCGCACGGCGTTCGTCAACCAGATCAACGCCTGGCTGAAAAACAAGGGCCTGTACAAGAAAAACGAGAGCGCGATCACCTTCTCGGACGTGCAGGACTGCCTGGTGCTGGTGTCGTCGAGTTTTTCCACCCGCACCAGCTACGAGAACCAGACCAAAAAGGCCATTACCAACAAGTTCGTGGCCCAGGCCATGACCGAGTTCCTGAAACATCAGCTGGAAGTCTATTTTGTTGAGCACCCCGACGAGGCCGAAAAAGCCTGCAAACAGGTGCTGATCAACAAGCAGAGCCGCGAGCACGCCGAAAAGGCGCGCATCTCCATCAAAAAGACGATGACCCAGCAGATGGACCTGGCCAACCGCGTGCAGAAGTTCGTCGACTGCCGCACCAAGGACCCCGCCCGCCGGGAATTGTACATCGTGGAGGGCGACTCGGCCATGGGCGCGGTCAAGCAGAGCCGCGACTCGGAGTTCCAGGCCATCATGCCCATCCGCGGCAAGATCCTCAACTGCCTGAAAGCCGACTACGCGCGCATCTTCAAGTCCGACATCATCACCGACCTCATCCGCGTGATGGGCTGCGGCGTCGAGCTGGGCGGCAGCCACAACAAGGACCTGGCCAACTTCAACCTGGAAAACCTGCGCTTTAACAAGGTAGTCATCTGTACCGACGCCGACGTCGACGGCTACCAGATCCGCACGCTGGTGCTGACGATGCTGTACCGCCTGACCCCGACGCTGATCAACAAAGGGTACGTATACATCGCCGAGAGCCCGCTGTATGAGATCAACACCAAAAACAAGACCTACTTTGCCTACACCGAGCCGGAGAAAGCGGACATCCTGCGCCGCATCGAGGGGCAGAAATATACGATCCAGCGCTCGAAAGGTTTGGGTGAGAACGACCCCGAGATGATGTGGCTGACGACGATGAGCCCCGAGAGCCGCCGCCTGATCAAAGTGCTGCCCACCGACGCCGAGCGCACGGCGCAGGTGTTTGACCTGCTGCTGGGCGACAACTTGCAGGGCCGCAAAGAACACATTGCCGAGCACGGCGCCGAATACCTGGACGATCTGGACGTAAGCTGAGGGAAAGAGAAGTTATGGCAAAAAAACGCGAAAAAAAGACGGCCCCCGCCCGCCCGCAGCTGGGGGATAACGTAGAGATCCTTTCGGCCGGCGAAATTTTGGAGGCGCCCATCACCGAGACGCTGGAGACCAACTACATGCCCTATGCGATGAGCGTCATCGTCTCCCGCGCGCTGCCGGAGATCGACGGCTTCAAGCCCGCCCACCGCAAACTGCTGTACACGATGTACGGCATGGGCCTGCTGAAAGGCCCGCGCACCAAGAGTGCCAACATCGTGGGCAGCACGATGCACCTGAACCCCCACGGCGACGCCGCCATCTACGATACGATGGTGCGCATGGGGCGCTCCAACGAAAGTTTGCTGGTGCCCTACGTCGACTCCAAGGGCAACTTTGGCAAGGCGTACAGCCGCGATATGGCCTACGCCGCCGCCCGTTACACCGAGGCCCGCCTGGAACCGGTGTGCGAGGAGTTGTTCCGCGACATCGACAAGGACACCGTCGACTTTGTGCCCAACTACGACGGTACCACCACCGAGCCGACGCTGCTGCCGGTCACCTTCCCCACCATTTTGGCCAACAACACGCTGGGCATCGCCGTCGGCATGGCGTCCAACATCTGTTCGTTCAATCTGGCCGAACTGTGCAACGCCACCATCGCGCTGATGAAAGACCCCGAGGCCGACCTGGCCGAAATTTTGCCGGCGCCGGATTTTGTGGGCGGCGGTCAGATCTTGTTCGACGCAGCCGAGATGGAAAACGTGCGCGAACACGGCCGCGGCAGCGTGCGCGTGCGCGCACAGTGGCGGTACGACAAAGCCAACCACTGCATCGATGTGACGCATATCCCCCCCACCACGACGGTGGAGGCGGTCATGGACAAGATCACCGAGCTGGTCAAGCTGGGCAAGGTCCGCGAGATCAGCGATATGCGCGACGAGACCGACTTAAACGGCCTGAAGCTGACCATCGACCTTAAACGCGGGCAGGACCCCGAAAAGCTGATGGCCCGCCTGTTCAAGGCCACCCCGCTGGAGGACAGCTTTGCCTGCAACTTCAACGTCCTGATCGCCGGGCAGCCGCGCGTGCTGGGCGTGCGCGAGATCTTGCTGGAGTGGGCGGCGTTCCGCGCCGAGTGCGTGCGCCGCCGCACCTACCACGATCTGCAGGGCAAGCAGAAACGCCTGCACCTGCTGCAGGGCCTGCAGGCGATCTTGCTGGACATCGACAAGGCCATCGACATTGTGCGCAACACGGCCGAGGAAGCTGAGGTCGTGCCCAACCTGATGATCGGGTTCGGCATCGACGAAGCGCAGGCCGAGTATGTGGCCGAGATCAAGCTGCGCCACCTCAACCGCGAGTACATCCTCAAGCGCACGGCGGAGATCGAGGAGCTGGCCGACGCCATCGCCGACCTTGAGGACATCCTCAAACGGCCGGCGCGCATCAACCGCATCATCATGGGCGAGCTGGGCGACGTCGCCAAAAAATACGGCCAGCCCCGCCGCTGCGAGATTTTGTACGAAGCGCCGGACGAGGACACCGGCGAGGAGGAGCAGCAGATCCCCGACTACCCGGTGCATCTGTTCTTTACGCGGGACGGCTACTTTAAAAAGATCACACCGCAGAGCCTGCGCATGAGCGGCGAGCAGAAGCTGAAGGACGGCGACGAAGTGCTGTTTACCTGCGAGAGCACCAACAGCGCCGAGCTGCTGTTCTTTACCAACCTGCGGCAGGTCTACAAATCGCACGCATACGACTTTGCCGACAGCAAAGCCAGCGTGCTGGGCGACTACGTGGCCTCTGCCTTAGGCATGGACGACGGTGAGGTGCCGCTGTACATGGTGGTGACCGCCGACTACCGCGGCTGGATGCTGTTCTTCTTCCAGAACGGCAAGTGCGCCAAGATCCCGCTGCGCAGCTACGAGACCAAGCAGAACCGCCGCAAGCTGCTGAAAGCCTACAGCGACAAGGCCGAGCTGGCCACCATGCGCTACCTGCCCGAGGAGACCGAGCTGGCCATTTTTACCACCAACAACCGCCTGCTGCTGGCCGGCAGCGCCCTGATCCCCGAGAAGGCGACGCGCGACAGCGCCGGCGTCAATGTGGTGACGCTGAAAAAGAACGCCCGCATTGCGCGGGTGACGCTTTCGGCCGGGCTGGAACTGGGCGAAGCGCACCGCTACCGCGTGCGCACGCTGCCGGCGGCCGGGGCCATCGTGCGTGCCGACGACCGTGCCGAGCAACTGACGCTGTGATTTCTTCCGCCTTCTGCACAGAACAGGAAAACGGACGTACTTTTTGATGGAAAGTACGTCCGTTTTCTGTTTGTCAGATCAAAGCCCGGCGCCGTCCTTTTGGGCCGAGACCAGCAGCATCATCGGGCGGCGCATCTCGTCCCGCATACCGGGAATCTCCATCATGGACGCCGGCGGCTGCGGCTCCACCACCTGCCGCAGAACAAAGCCGTTGTTGAGCAGCGTGTTCAGATAGGTGGTCAGGGTGCGGTGGTATTTGACCACCGGCTCCCCCAGGAACACGGCGTCCCGCTGCCCCTCGTAGAAATAGCGGTCCACCGGGAAGTGGAGGATGCTGCCGTCGGTGTCGTAGTACCAGTCCTGGGAGCCGTAGGCCGTAAACACCGGGTGTTCGGCCGAAAACACCAGCCACCCGTCCGGCCGCAGCCAGCGGCGGATCTTCTGGATCAGCGCTTCATACTCCTTCACATAGTGGAAGGCCAGCGAACTGAGCACCACGTCAAAACTTTCCGGCGCAAAGTCCAGGTCCTCCATGGCGGCCTGACGGTAGGTCACCTGCGGGTGGGCGTTGCGCGTCCGGGCCACGGCCAGCATCTTTTGGGAAAGGTCCGTTCCCAGTACCGACGCCGCGCCGTGTTCGGCGGCATATCGGCAGTGCCAGCCGTAGCCGCAGCCCAGGTCCAGCACGTCCCGCCCCGCAAAGGGCGGCAGCATCTTTTCCAGCGCGGGCCATTCCCCCGCCCCCTGCAGCCCCTTTCGGGAACGGTCCATCTGGCTGTACTTTTCAAAAAAGCGTTCTTCGTCGTATTTGTTTTCTTTCATAACAGGCCTCTCTCCCCTACAGAACGGTCTTGCGTGTTCCGGCGGTTTGCAGGGGCGCGAACGCGCCCCTGCCGGACCGGCAAAAAAATCCCCTGCGGTCCCGGTCAGAGGCGCCGGGACCGCAGGGAACGGCAGGATCCGAAAAATCAGGCCAGCAGCGGTTTGCAGGCGGTTGCCAGCGCGTCCTTGCGGGCCTGGGCTTCGGCCAGGTCCTTGCCTTTGGTGGTAAAGTAGGTCTTGATCTTGGGCTCGGTGCCGGAGGGGCGCACCACCACGGTGGAACCGCTGGCCAGCGTGTAGATCAGCACGTTGGCGGCGGGCAGGCCGGTCTCCTCGGGCTTTTTGTAGTCGACGACCTTGACGACCGCGTCGCCGCCGAAGTCCTTGGGCGGGTTGGCACGCAGGTCGGCCATGATGCCGGCCATCTTGTCCATGCCGGACAGGCCCGGGAACTCAAAGCTGTCGACCTTGTTGAGGTAGCGGCCGTACTGGGCGTAGATGCGCTCGAGCTCCTCTTTGATGGAGCTGCCCTTGGCGCGGTAGTAGGCGGCCATCTCGCAGATCAGCATGCTGCCGATGATGGCGTCCTTGTCGCGCACATAGGGCCCGGCCAGGTAGCCGTAGCTTTCCTCAAAGCCAAAGATAAAGCGGTCGACCTCGCCGTCGGCTTCCAGCCTGGCGATCTGGTCGCCGATCCACTTGAAGCCGGTGAGGACATTGCGGCACTCGACGCCGTAATGCTCGGCCACTTTGTCGGCCAGCGGGGTCGAGACGATAGACTTGCACATGACGGGGTTTTGGGGCATGGTGCCCTGCTCGATACGGCCCGCGCAGATGTAGTCCAGCAGCAGCACGCCGACTTCGTTGCCGGAGAGCAGCTCATAGCTGCCGTCCTTGCACTTGACGGCGATGCCCACACGGTCGGCGTCGGGGTCGGTGGCCAGCATCAGGTCGGCGCCGGATCTCTCGGCCAGTTCCAGGCCCAGGCGCAGCGCTTCAAAAATTTCGGGGTTGGGGTAGGGGCAGGTCGGGAAGTTGCCGTCGGGGTCCTTCTGCTCGGGCACGATGGTGATGTCGGTGATGCCGATCTCGCCCAGGACGGTGGTTACGGGCACGAGGCCGGAGCCGTTGAGCGGGCTGTACACGAGTTTGAGGCCGGCGGTCTTGCAGATGCCGGGGCGGATGGAGCGCGCTTCAATGGCGTCGTACAGCGCGCGGATGCAGTCGTCGCCGACGTACTCGATGAGGCCCTGGGCCAGGCCGTCCTCAAACGCAATGCGCTTGGCGCCGGTGAGCACATCGGTCTTTTGGATCTCGGCGTAGACGATGTCGGCGGCTTCGTCGGTCATTTGGCAGCCGTCGGGGCCGTAGGCCTTGTAGCCATTGTACTTGGCGGGGTTGTGGCTGGCCGTGACCATGATGCCGGCGTTGCAGTGGTAGTAGCGCGTGGCAAACGAAAGCGCAGGCACCGGCATCAGCGCCTTGTAGATGCGCACATGCACGCCGTTGGCGGCCAGCACCTCGGCGGCCGTCTTGGCGAACAGATCCGATTTGATGCGGCTGTCGTAGCTGATGGCGACGGTCTGGGTGCCGCCCTGGGTCTTGACCCAGTTGGCCAGGCCCTGCGTGGCCTGGCGCACGACGTAGATGTTCATGCGGTTGGTACCGGCGCCGATGACGCCGCGCAGCCCGGCCGTGCCGAATTGGAGCGATACCGCAAAGCGGTCCTGGATGGCGGCGTCGTCCTCGCGGATGCTTTCCAGTTCCGGTTTGAGGTCGGCGTCGTCGAGGTCGGCGGCCAGCCAGCGTTCGTACATATCTTTATACATTTATAACACCTTCGCTTTCCAAATCGTGATAATTTCTGTTAAAAATCACTGTTACAGCATTACTATACCAAGATTAACTGCCATTGTCAATCGAAAAGACGGAACCCTCGCGGAAAACTTTTCCACCAGCGTGGTTTGCGGCTTTTGCAACCGACAGCTATTTTCAGCTTTTGGGAAATGTGTTATAGTAAAAGCAAGACCGCGGCGATTCCATTTTCAGCGGCCGATGATCGAAGCGAGGTGGTGTCCCTTTGGGTAAGGCCTGTTCTTCCTGGAGCGGAATGAGAAATTATCTTGAAAAAGAAATGTTGGCCGACGCCTTGCAAGGGCGAATCCGTTACGGGTGCACTCGCTATGTGGGCATGGATACCTGCCACATTTTTGAAGTATACGTGGATGGCATATCCTTCAAGACGTTTTCTTTGGAGACTGTAAACCGCTATTTTTTTCGCCAGGGGTATGCCCCAAAGCGCCACCCTATGGCCATCGGGGAATACTGGCGGCATTTTTCTGCTCTGCTGGCGCAGCACCCCCTGGATACAAGAACGGAATATACCGATGATGAGTTCTGTGCCGCACTGAAAACTTACCGAAACAGCAGCATCCAAGACAGCGTTCGCTCCCGGAACCCCATCGTGAAAATGTTTGCCCTTTTGGACAGACGCGTCGGACAAAGGACGTTGGAAAGTCTCGCCATGGAGATGCGGACAGCCCCAGATTGGCTGGTTCGCCTGTACCGGTTGCGGCTCGAACCTTCCAAGAGCTTTTGGGAATGACTCCACTGGCGGAAGCGGCAGAGTAACCACCGCGCCATTCGGGGCACCGCACAAAAAGGAGCGTATCAGTATGTTTGCAAAAGTGACAAGCCTGGGCGTCACGGGGCTGGCAGGGTATCTGGTGCAGGTCGAGACCGATCTTTCGGGCGGGCTGCCGCAGTTCAACCTCGTCGGCCTGCCGGATTCCGCCGTCAAAGAGAGCAGCGAGCGCGTGCGCAGCGCCGTCAAAAACCTGCACTACCAGTGGCCGGCCAGCCGCATCACGGTCAACCTGGCCCCCGCCGACGTGCGCAAGACCGGCCCGGTGTACGACCTGCCGGTGTTCATTGGCATTTTGGCGGCGCAGGGCAAACTGCCCGCGCCGGGGTCGCAGCGCGCCTTTTTGGGCGAGCTGGGCCTGGACGGCGCGCTGCGCCCGGTAAGCGGCGTGCTGCCCATGGCGCTGGCCGCCGTGCAGCAGGGCGTGACCGAGTTGTACGTACCGGCCGAGAACGCCGCCGAAGCCGCCGTGGCCGAAGGGCTGACCGTCTACCCGGCGCGCAGCGCGCAGGACGTGGTGCTGCACCTGTGCGGGGCCGAGCCCATCGCCCCTGCGCAGGCCGACGGCTACGATGAAAACGGCGTCTGGCTGGGGCCGGATATGGCCGACGTGCGCGGCCAGGGCGAAGCGCGCCGCGCGCTGGAAATTGCAGCCGCCGGCGGGCACAACCTGCTGCTGGTGGGCCCGCCGGGCACCGGCAAAAGCATGCTGGCCAAGCGGCTGCCGGGTATTCTGCCGCCGCTTACCTACGACGAAGCGCTGGGGACCAGCGCCATCTATTCGGTAGCCGGGCTGCTGCGCGGCGGACTTGTCAAAACGCGGCCGTTCCGCAGCCCGCACCACAGCGTGAGCTCCACGGCGCTGGCCGGTGGCGGCACGGTGCCGCGCCCCGGCGAGATCAGCTTAGCGCACAACGGCGTGCTGTTTTTGGACGAACTGCCGGAATTTGCGCGCGACACGCTGGAAGTGCTGCGCCAGCCGCTGGAGGATGGCGCTGTGACGGTAAGCCGCGTGCACGGCACCGCCACCTACCCCTGCAAATTTATGCTGGTGGCCGCCATGAACCCCTGCAAATGCGGGTACCTGGGCCACCCCACGCGGGAATGCACCTGCACGCCCAGCGCCATTGAGCAGTACCGCCGGCGCATCTCCGGCCCGCTGCTGGACCGCATCGACCTGCATGTGGAGGCCCTGCCGGTGGAATATGAGGACCTGGCCGCCGAACAGGGCGGCGAGCCCAGCGCCGCCGTGCGCGCCCGCGTGGTGGCGGCGCGCGCGTTGCAGCGGCAGCGCTACCACGCGCTGCCCGGCGTACGCTGCAACGCCCAGCTGCCCGGCAGCGTGCTGCGGCAGTACTGCCGCATGACCCCGGCCGCCGAAAAGCTGCTGCGCGGCGCGTTTGAGCGTCTGGGCTACAGCGCCCGCGCCTACGACCGCATTTTGCGCGTGGCGCGCACCGCCGCCGACCTGGACGGCAGCGAGGTATTGGACAGCGTGCATCTTTCGGAAGCGCTGCAATACCGCAGCCTGGACCGCAAGTTCGGCATCCGCTGACGTTTTCGCAAAATATCGCCCCCGGCCGGCTGTGCCTGGTCGGGGGCGATGTGTTTTTGTTTATACCTGTTCCAGCACCCGCCACAGCGCCCGCGCGCTGGCCTGCCAGCTGTAGCGGGCCAGCAGTTCGCCAGCGTCGCGCTGCGGCGGGGTGACGTCGTCGACGTTGCCGGGGTTCGTCTTCAGGTCAATGTAGCCTGCGCAGCCGCCGTAGACTTCCCGCATGCAGGGGGTGTCGCTGACATAGATGCGCGGCGCGCCGCAGGCGACGGCTTCCAGCGGGGGGATGCCGAACCCCTCGTACAGCGTGGGGAACAAAAACGCCTTGCAGTGGTGCATCAGGGCTTTGGCTTCGCCGTCCGAGACATAGCCCAGGTAGACGACGTTGGGCAGCCCCGCCAGGCCCAGGCGCTTTGCCTCGCCCTGCAGGCTGCCGCCGCCGGCAATGGCGAACACGGCGTCCGGTTTGGCTTTGGCCGCGCGCAGCACCCAGGGGAAGTTTTTGTTTTTGAGCAGGTTGGCCATGCTGAAGTAATACTCGCCCCGGCGCAGCTGCGGCACTTTGGCAAAGATGCGCTCGTCGGCGGCGATGCGCTGCATCTGCTGCCAGGCGTTGTACACCACAAAGATGCGCTGCGGCGCCACGCCGTAGTACCGCGTGATCTCGCTTTTGGAAAACTGCGACACCGTGACGATGGCGTCGGCCACGGCGGCGATGCGCCGGTATTGCAGCCGGTGCCACAGCGCGCTGGCAAGGTCCCGCGGGGCGGTGTAAAAGTCCGGCCGGGCGCGGTAGCAGACGTCGTGCACAACGGCGACGCCGCGGAACCCGAACAGCGGGATGACGTTGCAGGTGGCCAGGCCGCGCGCGCCGCGCCGTTGCAAGTAGGCCGGATAGTCCAGCTGCTGCCAGGCCAGGCCGCGGCGCGTGCCGAAGGTGACCGTTTGGATGTTCTGGTAGACCGGCGCGCGCACGCCGGGCGGGGTGACGATCTCGACCCGGCCGGGCGGCACCAGCGCGTCGAGCGCCGAGAGCAGCTCAATGGAATAGCGCTGGATGCCGGAAATGCGCTGGCCGAAAAAGGACCCGTCTACGGCCCATACGTCTGTGTTCATGGGGCGTTCCCCCTCCCCTGCTGGAAAATTATGCGGCGCTTACAGGCCCGCGTACTGTTGTTTGACGCGCAGGATGCGCGCGACGCTCTCGTTGAGGCGTTCCGCGCTGACGGTGCCGTTTTCGACGGCCGCCACGACGCCGTCGAACGCTTCGGTCAGGCCGTCGGGCATCAGCAGGATGTCGCAGCCGGCGTTCAGCGCCCGGATGGCGGCCTCGGCCGGGGCGTACTGCTCGGTGATGGCGCCCATGGCCAGCGAATCGGTCACCACCAGCACGTCCTCGCCCTGCAGGAGTTCGCCGCGCAAAAGCTCGGTGACGATGGCATAGGACAGCGAAGCCGGCGTGTCGCCGTCCAGCGCTGGGGCGGCGATATGCCCCACCATGATGGCATGGGGGCCGATGCCGCCCTTCCCTTGCGTCGGCTGCATAAACGGCAGGAACTCGCACTGCAGCATTTCCTCTTTGGTGCGGTGGCTGTAGGCCAGGCCGCTGTGGCTGTCCTCGGCCGTATCGCCGTGGCCGGGGAAATGCTTGAGCGTGGGCAGGATGCCCTGCGCCTGCAGGCCCTGCGCCATCGCCCCGGCCATCGTGGCCGCCGTCGCGGCGTCCTGCGAGAAGGCGCGCGTGCCGATGACGGCGTTGGCGGGGTTGGTGTAGACGTCGGCGTCGGGGGCGAAGTCCATCGTGAAGCCGTAGTCTTTCAAGTACGCGCCGATGGTGGCCCCCATCTCGCGCGCGGCTTCGGGGTCGCCGGTCTCGCCGATGGCGGCCGCGCTCTCGTACCGGGGCAGGTCGAACGCCGGGTGGTTGGCCAGGCGGGCCACGGCGCCGCCCTCCTCATCGACTGAGATCAGCAGCGGTATCTTGCTGGCCGCCTGCAGGTCGGCGTTGAACTGCGCGATCTGCTGCGGGCCGGTGATATTCTTGCCGAACTGGCAGATGCCGCCCACAGGGTAGTCCTGCAAAGTCTTTCGCATCGCATCGCTGAGGGCGGTCACGCCGTTGGCGTATTCGTCGTCGATCTCCTCCTGTGGGAGGGTAAGGTCGAGCGAATCCGGCCGGATCATAAACAGCTGGCCGACTTTTTCGCGCAGCGTCATCTGCTGCAGCAGCGCCGCCACGGGGTCGGCTTCCTCCGGCGCGGGTTCCGGCGCAGGGGTCTGTTCCTGCGCGGGGGCAGCCGTGGGGGCCGGTTCCGCCGGTCCCGATAAAGCAGGCGTTTCCGTCGCCGGCAGTTCGGGCTGCGGCGTCGGCTGGGCAGCGCCCGGGGCGGGCGTGCAGCCGCACAGCAGCGCCAGCGCCAGCAGGGCCGCCAGGCGGCCAAAACGTCGGTTCATTCTCATACAAAGGTTCCTTTTGTGCGCAGTCTTTGCTTTGTGGTTTCTGTTTTTGTATTATAGCACGTGCAGCCGGGCGGGGCAAGCCGCGCGGCACGCCAAAAGCCCCGCCTGGCGCCGTTTTGGCGCAAAGCGGGGCTTGGGTCTTTTGGGGTCAGTCTTCCGCGGCGGTCTCGGCGGTCGCCTCGGCGTCGTACAGGCTCTGTTTGGTCACGGCAAAGGCGTTTTTGTGGTCGGCGTTGACCTCGTACACGACGCTGGGGTCGCTGCTGGCCCGCAGGTAGCAGGCGCCGTCGTCCCCCGGCGTCTCGTTGCCGAAGCTCACCGTCAGCGCCGTGCCGTCGGTAAAGCTGAGCACCGCGACGACGTCGGGGTGCGTCAGCCCGTAGCCGCCGTCCTCCGGCGCGGTGATGGTCCACTCCGTCTGCAAATTGCACAGTGTGTTGGCCATTTTCTGCACAGCGTCCTGGTCCAGCGGGTAGTCCGGCTCACCGTCCAGCGTCCACTCGCCGTCGGTATGGGTAAAGGTCAGCGCGCCGACTTCCATCTCGGCCACATCGTCCGCCGTCTTGTCGGTCAGGGTCTGGGGCTCATAGAGGTCCCGCGGCGCTTTGCACAGGCCGATGAGGTCGTCCTGCGGGATGGTGTACGCCGCGCCGGTCTCGTCGTAGAGATAGTAGATCTCGGCCACGTCGTTGGCGCAGTCCACCGTCAGCGTGCGGGTCGTCTCGCCGCCGGTCAGCGTAAAGATCATCAGCGGCGTTTCGCTGCGGGCCGGGATCTCGGCCAGTTCATCGCCCTGCAGCCGGCGGTCGGCCCGCAAGGCGGCGTATTGCTCCACCAGCGCGGCGACGTCTTCCTGATCCAGCGGCAGCGACGGGTCCGACGCCAGCCGCCAGGTCCCGCCGGAGCCTTTTTGCAGCGTGACTTCGACGTTTTCGCCGCTGTAGCTTACGGTGTCGAGCTCTGCGGCAGTCAAGGGGCACAGCGCGATGCCCGGCAGTTCTTCCTCCTCTGCCGCGCTGTGCAGCGCCGCCAGCAGCACGGCCAGCAGCACCACCACCGCCGCCAGCAGCGCCAGCGGCAGCATCTTTTTCCGTGTCATAGCGTTTCCTTTCTGTTAACGGCGGCGGCGCACCAGGCAGACGACGGCGCCGGCGATCAGGCAGACGATGGGCAGCACAAAGACAAACAGCACGCCCAGGCCGATGATGGCCCCCGCCGGCACCGTGAGGGCAGCGGCGCTCATGCTCTTGGCGCTGATGACGGCGGTGGTCTGCTGGCCGTTGCACCAGTTGACGATGCTGCCCAGGAACTGCGCGTTGCCGCCGGAGGTGCTCTGGTTGGCGGCCGTCTGCAGCGCGTTGGGGCAGTTGATCCACACCACGCGCGCGCCGGTGGCCTCGTTTTCGGCGGCCGTTGCCACGGCGAAGCTGCCCACGGGGTCGGTGTCGGCTTTCTGTGCGGTCTCGGCCGTGGCGTAGTTTTCCAGCGAGTAGGCGTCCAGGCTGGTCGTCAGCAGGTCGGTGTGGGTGTAAGCACTGTCGTCCTGCGAGACGATGCCTTGCGCAATGGGCGTGTAGACCATCATGCCGGCGGTCATGCCGGCCAGGATCTCGTTGGAAGCGACGTCGGGCAGCAGGTAGGTGGGAGACATGCCGTAGGGGTAGTGGTCACCGTCTGTCTCCACCAGCAGGCCGGGCTGGCGGGTCATGCCGCAGGAGGCCAGCACGCCGTCGAGGTTGGGGGTCTCCAGCGTAAAGTCGGTCACGGCCAGCAGCTTGCCGCCGCCGTCCACATAGGCTTGCAGCAGCGCGGCTTCGTCGGCTGTCACATCGGCCAGCGGCGCGTTGATGAGCACGACGGACGCATCCGCCGGGATGGACCCGGCCGTGACGAGGTTGAGCGAATCCACCGTGACGCCGGCGGCGTCCAGCGTCTCGAGGAAGTCGCTGCCCAGGGCGGTCTCGCCGTGGCCGGCGAGCTCATACAGCCGGTAGCTGGCCGTGCGGGTGACCTTGGCCAGCGCCGAGGTCAGCGCGTTTTCGGCCCCAAAGCTGTACTGCTGGGTGCCGTAGTAATAGTAGGCCTCGATGTCCATGGCGTAGAGGTCGCCGTAATAACTCAGCACCTCGTACTTGTCGCCGCAGACAAGGACGACGCTGCCGGTGGACGCGCCGTCATACTGCTCGGCCAGCGTCGGGTAGAGCACGGGGTCGCGCTGCTGCCAGCTAAAGTGGCTGCTGGCGCCGGCGTAGCGGTCCAGCAGGCGGGTGACGTTGGCGTCCTCCTCGCCCGAGATGGCCAGGTAATACGCCTGCACGTCGGTATCCAGTTCCCCCAGCAGGTTTTGGGTCGTATCGCTCAAAGTGAACATACCGCTGGTGGAGATGTCATACTCGGTATACTGGCTGGGCAGCGCCCGCACCACCAGGTTGACGAGGATGACCGCCGCCAGCACCACCACCGCCAGCGCGGCGGCGTACAGGCCGTTGTGCAGCGTTTTTTTGCTGCTGTGTTGCGTTTTATCCATCGTTGCAGCCCCCTCTCAATGCCAGCGGCGGCGCTCGATGGCCTGCCCGGTGAGGAACAGGAACAGCGCGATGACCGAGAGATAGTACACGACGGCCGAAAGGCTGAACATGCCGCCCACGACGCCGTTGAACGGCGTGAACAGCGCCAGCGCCGACAATACACTGTCAAACGCCGTGAGCAGCCACGCCGGGCGCAGCAAAAACAGCACGATGAGCGCCGCGCCGCCGGCGCAGAACACCGTCAGGCCCGCGGCCAGGCTTTTGCACAGCACGCCGACGAGCACCGACGCAATGAGCAGCACGACGGCGAACACGATAAACGCCAGCAGGTTGCCGCTGGTGAACATCGTCTTGATGCCGTCCATCAGGTAGGCTACCAGCAGCGCGCCAAAGGTGGCCAGGTAGGCAAGGATCTGGTTTTCGGTCAAGGCCGAGATCCAGGTGCCCACGGCCAGGCAGGCCGCGCCCAGCAGCCAGTAGACGAACAGCGCGCTGTACGCCGACACCAGCGAGACATCGCCGAACGCCGTGAGCAGCAGCGGCATGATGAGCGCCACCACGGTGGGCGCGGCAAAGATCACGCACTCGGCCAGGAATTTGCCCAGCACGATGCCGGGGATGCTGACCGGGCTGGTGAGCAGCAGCTGGTCGGTTTTGTTGCGGCGTTCCTCGGCAAAGCTGCGCATGCTGATGGCCGGCAGCAAAAACAGTAAGATCATGGTGGTGGTATACAGCACCATGGCAAAGTCTGACGAGGCGTACATCAGGTTGCGGTTGGCAAAGTACAGCCCCAGGAAAAACAGGCTGACCGCCGCCGTGACATAGCCGATCATGCCGGTATAGTAGGCTTTGGTCTCGCGCTTAAAGATCGCTGCCATGCGGTGCATCCCCTTTCTCTTGCGTTGCTTCCGGCGTTGCCGGGGTATCTTGTTGCGCCGGGCCGTCTGCTTCGGCGGCCGGGGCGGTTTCCTCGGCGGCGGTTTCTTCGGCGGCGGGCAGTTCGGCGGACGGGGCCGGGGTGGATGTTTCGGCGGCGTCCGGCGCAGGTTTTGCCGGAACGGTTTCTCCGGCGTTAGGCATTTGCGCCGCGTCCGCCTGCGGGGCGGGGTCTGCGGCGGGCGTTTCGGTCAGCTGCAGGAAGACATCCTCCAAGCTCATGGTCTCGGCGCTCAAGGTCAGCACCGGGCAGCCGGCCTGGGCCAGCGCCAGCGAAAGCGCGCCGCGCAGGTCGGTGCCGGCCTCGCTGACAGCGGTAAAGCTGACCTCGCCGCCTTTTTCGGCGGTAACGCGCAGGTCGCTGAGGCCCGGCACCGCCGCGGCGGCGGCCAGTACGGCCTCACGGCTGCCCTGCGCCGTGGCCGAGATGGTGCCCCTGGCGGCCAGGCGGCCGGCGAGTTCTTCCGGCGTGCCCTGCGCGATGAGTTTGCCGTGTGCGATGATGAGCACGCGGTCGCAGATGGCCTGCACCTCGCTGAGGATATGGCTGGACAGAATGACGGTGTGTGTCTTGCCCAGGTCGTGGATGAGGGCGCGGATCTCGATCATCTGCGCCGGGTCCAGGCCGACGGTCGGCTCGTCCAGGATGATGACCTTGGGCGCGCCCAGCAGCGCCGCCGCAATGCCGACGCGCTGGCGGTAGCCTTTGGACAGGTTGCGGATGAGCCGCCGCTCCATACCCTGCAGCCCGGCGCGGGCCGCGGCTTTTTCTACCGACGCAGCGCGGGCGACCTTTTTGCGCTCGCCCTTGAGCTCCGCCACAAACAGTAGGTATTCCTGCACGGTCATTTCCTGGTACAGCGGCGGCTGTTCCGGCAGGTAACCGATGCACGCCTTGGCCTGCATCGGCTCGGCGGCGATGTCGTGCCCGTCCACCTTCACGGTGCCGGCCGTGGCCGACAGATACCCCGTGATAATGTTCATAGTAGTGGATTTGCCCGCGCCGTTGGGGCCCAGCAGGCCGTAGATGCAGCCATCCTGCACGGTGAAACTGATATCATCCACCGCGACGTGGCCGCCGTAACGCTTTGTCAGATGTTCGACTTCGATCAAAGTGGTACGCCCTCCCCTTTTCTTGTAAAGTGACCGCGGGCGCAGCGCCCGCGCCGGGGCAAGTTTCCCCCCTGCACCGGTATACAGATGATAGTATACCGGATAATTGTGAAATTTTTGAGATAATCCGCCGAAGAACTCGTGAAAGGCGCGGCGGCTCCCCGCTCTGCCGGGGTGGCCCCTGCCGCTTTTTGCAGGATCTTGCCATATTGTAACAGGATCACGATAGCTTTCCCCCGGTGTAAGTGGTACAATACCCAAAAAGGAACCGCCACACCACCCACAAGGAGGGCCCCATGACCGAACGCGAAAAAATGCTGGCCGGGCAGCTGTACGACTGCGGCGACGCCGAGTTGCTGGCCCAGTGGCACAAAGCCAAAGACCTGGTGCGGGACTATAACCGCCTGGATTCTGCCGATGCGGCGCAGAAAGACCGCATTTTGACCGAACTGCTGGGCGGACGCGGCGCCAACCTGTGGATCACCGCGCCGTTTTATGCGGATTACGGCAACAACATCTATTTTGGCAACAACTGCGAAGTGAACATGAACTGCACGTTTTTGGACGACAACCGCATCGTCATAGGCGACAATGTGCTGATCGCGCCCAACGTGCAAATTTACACCGCGTTCCACCCCGCCAACGCCGCCGAGCGGTTCGGCCCGCCGCGGCCGGACGGCTCTTTCGCCTTTTGCAAGACGCAGACTGCGCCGGTCGTCATCGGCAACAATGTATGGATCGGCGGCGGGGCCATCCTGCTGCCGGGGGTGACGATCGGCGACAATGTGGTCATTGGCGCGGGCAGCGTCGTGACGCGGGATATCCCCGCCAACACGGTGGCCTGCGGCAACCCCTGCCGCGTCGTGCGCGCCAACACGTGAAGCTGTTTTTTCTATAGTGCAAGCGCTGCCCGGGGCTGTGCCCCGGGCAGCGCTTGCCGTTTACACCAGCTCGACTTTGTACGTTTGCAGCCAGTGGTTGAGCTGCAAAAACCAGGCGATGGTCTGCGGCGTCGTCATCAGCTGGCCGTACCACGGCACCGGGTTTTCGGCGCCGGATGCCAGCAGCTGTTCCAGCGCGTCGGCGCGCACAACGCGCAGCAGCGGCGCGGCCGGGTCCTCGATCACTTTGGTCAGCTCGGCCGAGACGGCGGCAAGGTAGCCGGGGTTCCAGGTTTTGGGGTAGGGGCTTTTTTTGCGCCATAGCACTTCGTCGGGCAGCACGCCGCGCATCGCCTCGCGCAGCAGACCTTTCTCTTTGCCCTGGTAGTCCTTGTACTCCCACGGGACGGAGTAGAGGTACGCGGCAATGCGGTGGTCGCAGAACGGCACGCGCACTTCCAGCCCGCTGTACATACTCATGCGGTCCTTGCGGTCCAGCAGCGTCTGCATGAACCAGGTAAAGTTGAGGTTGACCATCTGCCGCATGCGGCGTTCCAGCGGCGAAAGGCCGGGGCGGACCGAAGTTCCCTCCAGCGTTTGGCGGTAGCGCGCGTCGACGAACGCCGCCGGGTCGATGCCGTCCAGCACGCCGGGCTTGATAAAGCCTGCGCGGTAGGCCGTCGACTGCGCCCAGGGGAAGCCGTACCGCTCGCGCACGGTGGGGTCGCGGTACCACGGGTAGCCGCCGAAAATTTCGTCGGCACATTCGCCCGAGAGCGCCACCGTCGCGTGCGGCTTGATGCACCGGCAAAACGCCAGCAGCGAAGCGTCGACGTCGGCCATGCCGGGCAGGTCCCGCGCTTCGACGGCCTCGTACAGCGCGGGCACCAGCTGTGGGGTGTCCAGCGTGACCCAGTGGTGCCGGGCGTGCAGCACCTCGTTCATTTTGCGAATGAACGGCGCGTCGGCCCCGGGCTGGAACTTGGTCGCGTGGAAATAGCGCTTGTTGTCCTTGTACCCGACCGAGAACGTTTGCAGCGTTTTGCCCTGCGCCGTAAACTGCGCGTCGGCCACCGCCGAGATCAGGCTGGAGTCCAGCCCGCCGGAGAGAAACGTCGCCACCGGCACGTCGGAGACGAGCTGCCGCTCGATGGCGTCCAGCACCAGGTCGCGCACCTTGCGCGCCGTGGCGGCGAAATCGTCGGGGTGTTCGTGGTCGACGAGCTGCCAGTAGCGGTGCAGCAGCAAACGGCCGGTGTCGGCCTCATACAGCGCGTACTGGCCGGGCAGCAGTTCATGCACGTTCTGGAACACGCCGCTGCCCGGCGTGCGGCCGGGGCCCAGCAGCAGCACCTCGGCCAGGCCCTCGGCGTCGACGCGCGGCGGCACCGCCGGGTGCGCCAGCAGCGTCTTGATCTCGCTGCCGAACAGCAGGCTGTCCGCCGTTTTGGCGTAAAACAGCGGTTTGACGCCGCAGCGGTCCCGCGCCAGGAACAACTGCCCGGCGCGCGCCGCCCACACCGCAAACGCAAAAATGCCGTTGAAACGGTCGACGCAGGACGCCCCCCACTCGGCATAGGCGTGCAGCAGCACTTCGGTGTCGGACCGGCTGGCAAAGGTATGCCCGCGCGCCACCAGCACGGCGCGCAGTTCCGCGGTGTTGTACAGCTCGCCGTTATACACCAGCGTGTAGCTTTCGCCCTGCCAGTCCAGCTGGAAGGGCTGGCAGCCGTTTTCGGGGTCCACCACGGCCAGGCGGGCGTGCAGCAGCGCCGCCCGCCCGCTGATGTACAGGCCGCGCTGGTCCGGCCCGCGGCGCGCCAGCGTGCGCTGCATGGCACAGTAGGCCGCGTAATTGCCCTGGATGGCGCGCGGGTCGCGCCCGATCTGCCCCGCTATCCCACACATATAAAAACCCCTTTCCGCGTTCGCTCTTTCCAGAACTATGCGGGAAGGGGGCTTGTTTAGAACGGGTGGCCCGGTGCTCAGTGCGCGGCGATGGCGTCGGCGATGTGCTGGGCGACGCCGTCCTTGCTTTGCAGCGGCAGTTCGGTCTTGCCCTGCGCCGTGATGAGCGTGACGACGTTGGTATCGACGCCGAAACCCGCGCCGGGGACTTTGAGGTTGTTGGCGACGATCATATCCATGTTTTTGGCGTGCAGTTTGGCGGTGGAGTTCTCGATGAGATCGCGCGTCTCCATCGAGAAGCCGCACACGAACAGCTTTTCCGGTTTGTGCGCGCCCACCCAGGCCAGGATGTCCTGCGTGTGCTCCAGTTCCAGCGCCGGGGCGCCGTCATGTTTTTTGATCTTGTCGGCGGCGACGCGGGCGGGGCGGTAGTCGGCCACGGCGGCGGCCATCACCAGCGCGTCGGCGTCCATGGCGTGCTGCTGCACGGCGGCAAACAGGTCGGCCGCCGTCGTAAAGGGCACCGTGCGCACAAACGGCACCGGCGGCAGCGCGCAGCCGGTGGAAGCCAGCAGCGTCACATCGGCCCCGCGCAGCATGCAGGCGCGCGCCACGGCGTAGCCCATTTTGCCGGTGGAATGGTTGGTCAGGTAGCGCACAGGGTCCATCGGCTCCTGCGTAGCGCCGGCCGAGACGACGACCTTTTTGCCGCGCAGGTCCTTTTGGCAGGCCAGTTCCCGCAGGACGTAGTCGACGAGGACGCCCTCTTCCGGCAGGCGGCCGGAGCCGACGTCGCCGCACGCCAGCACGCCGGCCCCCGAAGGGATGACCGTGAAGCCGTAGTGCGCCAGCGTTTGGAGGTTATCCTGCGTGATGGGGTTTTCCAGCATGTGGGTGTTCATGGCCGGGGCCACGAGCTTGGGGCAGGTGGCGGCCAGCGTGACGGTGGTGAGCATATCGTCGGCGATGCCATGCGCCAGCTTGGCCAGCACGTTGGCCGTGGCCGGGGCGATGAGCATGAGGTCGGCGGCGTTGGCCAGCGAGATATGCGCCACATCGTACTGGAAGTTGCGGTCGAAGGTATCGACGATGCAGCGGCGGTTGGTCAGCGTCTCAAACACGAGGGGGGCGATGAACTCGGTGGCGTGTCGGGTCATCAATACATGGACGTCGGCGCCCAGCTTGACGAGCGCGTGCGCTACGTTGGGCATTTTGTAGGCGGCGATGCCCCCGCTGATACCGAGGACGACGGTTTTGCCTTGCAGCTGCATACGGGTCACGATCCTTTCGCGGTCAGTTGATGGCTCCATTATACCAAGCCGGGCGGGGTTTGTAAATCACACGCACTTGCAAAACCGGCGCGACCTGCTATAATGGGGACAGTTTTTACAAAGAGGTGGCCGCCATGGTATTGGCAGTGGACATTGGCAACACGAACATCTGCATCGCCGGGCTGACGGGCGAAGCGCTGCGCACCGTGGCGTTTACGGCGCGCATGGTCACCCGCGCGCGCTGCACCGCCGACGAGTACGCCGCCGAGCTGAAATTTCTGCTGGGACGCCTGCAGGTGGACCGCCGCGCGTGCGAGGGGGTCATTGTGTGCAGCGTAGTGCCGGCGCTGACGCGGCCGCTGGCCGAGGCCTGCCGCCGCCTGACCGGCCATATGGCGCTGGTGGTGGACTGTACGCTGGACACCGGGCTGACCTTTTGCGTCGACGAGCCCGAGCGCGTGGGCCGCGACCGCATTGCCGACGCGGCGGCCGCCGCCGCGCTGTACCCCCTGCCCTGCATGACGGTAGACCTGGGCACCGCCACCACCTACAACGTCGTCTCGGCCCGGCGGGAGTTTTTGGGCGGGTTCATCGTGCCCGGCGTGCTGACGAGCCTGCGGGCCATCAGCGCCGGCACGGCACAGCTGCCGCCCATTGCGCCGCAGGCGCCGGAGGAGCTGATCGGCCGCAACACGGTCGCCGCGCTGAACAACGGCGCGATGTTCGGCACCGCCGCCATGCTGGACGGCCTGGCCGACCGCGTGGAGGCGGAACTGGGCGCGCCGCTGACGGTGGTGGCCACCGGCGGCCTGGCGCCGCATATCCTGCCCTGCTGCCGCCGCCCCGTGCACTATGACGGCGATCTGCTGTTCAAGGGCCTGGCGCTGCTGTGGCAGCGCAACCGGGACAGGCTGTAACGATCCATTTGCGGCCGCGCCGCCCCGCCGGGGCGGCGTTTTTTTGTGCGGATGGCCCGCAAAGCACAAAAAATCCCGGACCCAAAGGGCCCGGGATTTGGTGCGGAAGATGGGACTTGAACCCACACGTCATGGACACACGCACCTCAAACGTGCCTGTCTGCCGATTCCAGCACTTCCGCGCACAGCATCAACTGCAAGGGATATTCTAGCACAACCGTGCCGGAAAAGTCAAGCCCATTTTTCCATTTTTCCCGCGTTTCAGGCCAGCGCCCGGCCGCCGGTGCATACGGTGCGGCCGTCCCACGACGCAAAGCCGTCGTACCGCACAAAGGTATACGCCTGCACTGCGCGGCCGCCCGCGTCCAGCATCGTGGCAGTCAGCACATCGCCGTCCCAGGCAAACTGCCAGGCAGTGTCGTCGCCCGCATACCCCGGCACAGCGCCGCTTTCCAGCCCGGCGCGGTACGTTTCGAGCTGCTCCGGGGCGTAGCCGGGCCAGTCCCATGCAAAGAAGCGCTGGTTGCTGTACCAGTCATCCTCCGCGGTGAAGTCGATGGTCAAAAGCCGGTTGGCGCAGTTGGCGGCCCAGGTTTTCTGCTGCCATTCCTCCTCGCCATAGCCATAGTCCTGCCCGCGGTGATAGAGGTAGCGGTAGGTCTGCTCTTCGCTCCAATCCTCCGGCGAGGAAAATTTCCGCAGCCCGGCCGCCGCCATGGCCCGGCACTGGTGGCGCAGCATGCGGGACTGGTGCATCGTCAGCCCCTCCACCATCACGGCCGGGTCCTGGCGCGGGATGCGTTCCCCGATCTGTGCCGAATACCAGCCGCTTTCCACCTCACAGGGCTGGGCGGCATCCAGTGGCACAAAGAGATAGACATAGTTGGCCCCGTCGCCGTACTGGGGGCCCAGGTAGTTCATCTCCGGCTCATACTCCACATAAAAATGGACCTGGACCAGCATGCCCTCGCCGTCGTAGATGCGGTCCAGCGTGGTGGGGCCCTCCTGCTGGTAGCTCAACATCGCCCGGAGCGCGTCGTCATCGCTGCACTCCTCATAGCTCAGCACCGAGGCCGCCACCGTTTCTGCCAGCGCATAGCGGTATGCCCCCGGGCCGGCCGTCATATCGGCGTCCCAATACTGCCGGGCCCGCTGGGCGGCGTCCGCCTGCTGGGCATAGCGGAACACCGCCGCCCCCGCCGGGTCTCGCGTCGGTTCCGGCGTCGGGGATGGGCTCGCTGTGGGCTGGGCGGCGCTTTCCGCCGTAGCCGGCGGCGGGCTGGCGGGCGCTGACGATGGCGCGGCCGTGCCTGCCGAACGCTCGCCGGGCGGGACGGCGGCACAGCCCGCCAGCGCAGCCAGCAGCAGTGCCGCCGCCAAAGCCTGCGCGCCCAAGCGCCGGGGCTTTCGTATTTTTTGCATAGGGTTTCCCCCTCCGCTTTTTCTTTTATCATACCGGCGGGCGGTCGCGGCGGTCAATGCGCAAAAGCGCCAAAAAGCGCGCCGCCGTTTTGGCGGCAAAAACCTTCCCCTTTTACCGGCGCCCCTTCCGCCATGGCAAACGCGGGTTTGGCGCACAGCAAAGCGCCCCGGGCTGCCTGTGCAGGCAGCCCGGGACGCGGGGAACGTGTTATACAAGTCAGGCGCGGCGCTTTTTGTCCAGGCGGATCTTATCGGCGATCATGGCGATAAACTCGCTGTTGGTGGGCTTGCCGCGCAGGTTGTGGATGGTATAGCCGAAATAGCTGTTGAGCGTATCGACGTCGCCGCGGTCCCATGCGACCTCGATGGCATGGCGGATGGCGCGCTCCACCCGGCTGGCCGTGGTGGCGTTGCGCTTGGCGATCTCGGGGTAAAGGCGCTTGGTCACGGCGTTGATGTAACCGTGATCCTCCGTCGTCAGCAAGATGGCGTCGCGCAGGAACTGGTACCCCTTGATGTGCGCCGGCACGCCGATCTGGTGCAGGATCTCGGTCACCGTCAGCTCGTCGGAATCCAGAGAGTCCGCCTGCGGCCGGCTGCCGCCGCCCGCCGCCTTGAACACGCGGCTGACGAGGACTTCCTCATCAAACGGCTTGACAAAGAAAAACGAAAACCCGTTGTCGAGCAGCTCCTGCTCGATCTCCTCGCTTTGGAACGCGCCGGTCACAAAAAAGGTCGTGCGGGTACCGCTGGTGTTCTGCGCCTCATAGCGCTGTTTGACCGTGATGGCGTCCAGGTCCGGCATAAAGGCATCCAACAGCACCGCCTGCGGGTGGACGTCCAGCAGCGTTTGCAGCGCTTTGCCGCCGTTTTTCTCGCACACGGTCACCGCAACGCCTTTGGCCTCCAGCGCCTGCCGGCAGGCGGCCGAGACCTGCGCCCCCGTATCGGTCATCACGAACTTGATCTTTTCCATCGTCATATCCTCCAGACATAGCGCGAAGCGGGTCCCCCGGCGCCGCCTTGCGCCGCCTGACCGTGGAGGTCCGCCCCGTCGGTTTTCGTTTACGATGGAAATTTTACCATATTTTACCAGCTATCGCAAGAGGGTTTTCCAGTTTTCTTAAAAGAAACGGCGATTTTCGTTCGACAAGCGCGGCCCGTTTCCGCTTCTTTTCGCTGCTTTTTGCTTTTCGCTGCAACATTGCGCCTTTATGCGACGGTATGCGCTATGGCAAAAATGGAATTTTCTTCCAATCCAGCCAAAAGAGGGCGCGCTTTCCGCTATCCCCTCACGGTGCGACGGCGTCCGCCTTTTGCAGCATCGTGGAAGCAAAGATGCCGTACCCGCGCGTGGGGTCGTTGACCAGCACATGGGTCACGGCGCCCACCAGGCGGCCGTTCTGCACGATGGGCGAACCGCTCATGCCCTGCACGATACCGCCCGACGCCGCCAGCAGGTCGGGGTCGGTGATCTTGATGAGCAGGTTGCGGTTAGGGTCGCTGCTGGTCATGTTCACGCGCTCGATGCGCACGGTATAGCGGCGGGCCTCCCGGCCCGAGACCGTCGTCCAGATCTCGGCGTCCCCCAGGGCGATCTGCTGCGGCTGCGCCACGGGGCAGGCCTGCCCGGCCTGTGCGCCGGTGTAGCGCCCGTACACGCCGGCGGCGTCGTTGGCCAGCACGCTGCCGGCCGCCGCGGCGGAAAACTCGCCCCGCAGCTCGCCGGGGCTGCCGGCTGTGCCCTTGATGCAGGCGGTCACGGTGACGGGCACGATCTCGCCCGAGAGCAGCGCGATGTCGGCGCCGGTGTCGCTGTCGCTGATGGCGTGGCCCAGCCCGGCAAACGTGCCGTGCAGCGGGTCCAGAAAGGTCATGGTGCCGATGCCGGCGCTGGAATCCCGCACCCACACCCCGGCCCGGTAGGCGCCGGTGGCGGCGTCCTGCACCGGCGTCAGCGCGGTGGTGTGCTGCTGCCCGCCGCGCCGGTATACGACGCTGAGCGGCGCGCCGCCCGCCGCCGCGATGGCGGCGCTCAGTTCCTCGTTGCTGCGCACGGCGCGCCCGCCGGCCGAAACGATCAGGTCCCCCAGTTTCAGGCCGGCCTCCTTGGCGGGGTTCTCGGTGCCAAGGGCGGTATACTGGTCCGAAAACGCGACGACCAGCGCCCCGTCGGAGAACATCTTGACGCCAAACGGCGTGCCGCATACCTGGACGCTGCGTTCTTGCACTGTGACGGCCCGCACCGTCTTGAGCGGGATCGTCCCAAACAGCGCCAGCGTCACGTTCTGGCTTTTGTCCGCGCCGGTGCGGCCGGCCTGCTCGACTTCCACCGGGGGTTCCTGCACCGTGACCCAGGGCAGCGAAGCAATGCGCAGCGTCTGGGCGGAACCGGTGGTATAAAACGTATCCGGCAGGGCGGCGGCCAGCGCCCACCAGGCCCCGCCGGCCAGCGCCAGCAGGCACAGCAGCAGCGCCAGCGCCCCGCGTCGGATGCGATGACTGGGCATAGCAAAAGCCCCCTTTCCCACCGTAGCGTGTGCAGAAAGGGGGCGGATTATTACAGGGGTAGCGGGGGCACCTGCGGCGAAACGTCAGGACGGCGCGGTTTCTGGTTGCGGCGTATAGTACTGCGCCTGGGCGTGCCAAAGCTTGTGGTAGAGCCCGGCCGTATCGGCTACCAGCGCGTCGTGGCTGCCCCGCTGGACGATCTGCCCATGGTCAAACACCGCGATCTCGTCGCAGAACTTGCAGCTGGACAGCCGGTGGCTGATGTACACCGCCGTTTTGTCCCCTACGATCTTGTCAAAGTTGCGGTAGACCTCCATCTCCGCCACAGGGTCCAGCGCGGCGGTGGGCTCGTCCAGGATCACGAACGGCGCGTCTTTGTATAAGGCGCGCGCCAGGGCGATCTTTTGCGCTTCGCCGCCGGACACCTGTACCCCGGCCTCATCAAATTCTTTGTACAGGGGCGTCTCCAGCCCCTGGGGCATCGCGTCCAGCCGCGGGCCGAACCCGGCCAGCCGCAGGCAGGCGTCGGCCCGGGCGCTGTCGTACCGCACCGCGGCGGCTATGTTCTGCCCCAGCGGGAAGGCCAGCAGCTGGAAGTCCTGGAACACGACCGAGAACAGGGCCAGATAGTCTTTGTACGCATACTTGCGGATGTCGATGCCGTTTAACAGGATCTCGCCCTCGGTGGGGTCGTACAGGCGGCACAGCAGCTTGATCAGCGTCGTCTTGCCGGAGCCGTTTTCCCCCACGACCGCCAGGCGGCTGCCCACGCGGAATTTCAGGTTCACATGGCGCAGGGCCCAATCGCCGGCGCCGGGGTAGCGGAAGGACACATCCCGCAGTTCGATGTCATACTGCCGGTCGGCGCGTTTTTCCGTCGTCAGGCTGCCCTGGTACATCCGGTTGGGCAGGTCCAGAAACGCAAACGTTTCCCGCAGAAAAACGGCGTTGGCCCGGTAAGTTCCCCAGGTGCTCACCAGCCCGTTGATGTTCTCAGACAGGGCGGTGACGGCGGCCACGTACTGGGCCACGCTGCCCACCGGGAAAGCCCCCGCCCAGGCTTTCAGGCAGACAAAGGCGTAGGCAAGCCCCGTAAACATACCGGAGACTGCCGCCCCCGCCCCGGCCCACAGGCCGATGGGCCCTTTGGCCAGCCGGGAAAAGGGCCCGCCGGGCAGGAAGGTCCCGTCCCTGCCGTAGTGCTCCACCAGCCGGTCCTGGCGGTACAGGCGCACGTCCGCGCTGCGCCCGGGCAGGGCGATCTCCCCCAGGCAAAACGCGAAGAGCCGGTTGGCGTCTGTGCCGGATTTTGACGCGCGCACATAATATTGTTCGCATCGGTTCCGGCACAGTGGGGAGAGGAACGCGACCCCCAGCAGCACCGCCAGCGCCAGCAGCAGGGCCAGCGGATGGTTCAGCACCGCCCAGGCCCCGGCGCTCTGCGGCACCTGCCGGGTGAACAGCGTCACCGTCAGGGCGATGGCGCTTGCCGCGCCGAACAGCGGTTTGAGCAGGTCCTCCGCATAGTAAACGATGGAGAACAGCCCGTACCCGCCCCAGTTGTAAAGTTCAAACATGCGGGCCAGCAGTTCGTGGGTGCGCGGGTCGTCCGCGCCCTCAAAATCCATCGAGAGGAGTTTGTCGGCCTCCACTTTTTGCAGGGTGTAGTACACGGCCCTTCGGTAGACCTGCCGCCAGCGGTTCAGCAGCGCCGCAAGGGCCCCCAGCCCGGCGGTCAGCAGCACCGTCACCGCCGCCCAAACCGCCAGCCGCTGCAGGTCCCGGCCGCCCGCCAGCTCGTTTAAGATCTGGGCGGAGCAATAGATGGTCACATACGGCGCAGCCCCGGAAACGGCGCAGTAGGCCGCCAAAGAGGGCAGCATGCGGGGGAGATACCGGTGCCAGATCTTGCAGGCCCGCAGGGTCGCGTGCAGGGTCTCCCGAAACCCTGCCAGAGATCCTTTTTCAGCCATGGCCGTTCCCCTCCTTGTAGTATTGGCTCTGGATCGCAAAGAGCCTGGCGTATTCTCCGCCCTGCTCCAGCAGGGACTGGTGGGTGCCTTCCTCCAGAATTTTACCGCCGCCCAGCAGCAGGATGCGGTCGCAGAACCGGGTGGATGCCAGCCGGTGGGAAATGTAAAAGGAGGTCCGCCCCTGGGTCAGCTCGCTGTACCGCAGGTAGAGCTGGTGCTCGGCGATGGGGTCCAGCGCGGCGGTGGGTTCGTCCAGAATGATGATGGGCCCGTTTTTGTACAGCGCCCGGGCCAGCATCAGGCGCTGCAATTCACCGCCGGAAAGCTGGATGCCGTCCTCATAGACGCCCTTACCGATGTGGGTCTGCCCGCCCCGGGGCAGGGCGCGGTACTTCTCCCACAGGCCTGCCCGCCGTATCGCATCCTCGATGCCGGCGGTGTCCGTGCTGCCGGGCTGCTGGGCGACGTTATCCGCCAGCGTGGTGTCAAACACAGAAAAATCCTGGAACACGGTCGAGAACAGCGTATAGTACGCCCGGCGGTCATACTGCCGGATGTCCTGCCCGTTCAAAAGCACCCGCCCGCCGGTGGGGTCCAGCAGGCCGCAGCAAAGTTTCATCAGGGTGGTTTTGCCCGCGCCGTTCAGCCCCACGATGGCCAGTTTTTCCCCCGGGGCTACGGTCAGATCAATGTGGGAGAGGGTGTCCTGCTCCGCACCGGGGTACCGGAAGGAGACGTCCTCCAGCCGCAGGGTATACGGCGTATGGAGGTCGGGCGCGATGGGCTTGCCCTCTTCAAACAGGAAAGGCTCCGGCACTTCCAGGTAGTTGCGCACACTGCACAGTTCCAGGCTGAACTGGTGCAGTTCCCCAAAGCCTTTTAAAATGCCCGTCACCCAGGCGGTAAAGTTCCCCACGGCTGTAAAGTACAAAAGGAACTCGGCGGCGGGCATCCCTTCCCGCAGGGTCATCGCCAGCAGGTAGCCGTAGGCCGCCCCGTTGCGCAGCAGGGTAAAGAAGACCTCCGCCAGGTCCCCCCGCAGGTACACCCGCTGCTCTTTTATGAGCAGGTCCTGGTAAAGCCCCAGCACGGTGGCGTACACATCCTTAAGCCAGTCCCCCATGCCAAAAAGAAGGATGTCCTTCAGCGCGCCGCGGTCGGCGGCCTTCTTGCGGATATAGTCCATCCGCTGGCCCAGGGCGCCCTGCTCTTTCCGGTGCGCAAAAGCCCACCGGGGGCCCCACCGCGCGCAGAGGGAACTCAACACAGCCGTACCGGCGGCGATGAGGACCAGCGCCGGGTCCAGACGCAGGAACAGCAGCAGATACACGCCAAACCCCAGCAGGTTTTGGGCGATCTCCGTCAGCACGCGCCAGATGGCTTCCCCCGCAGCGCCGTTGGAGTTCAGCGCCATGAAGGCCCTCTCTTTCTCCTTTTCGAGGTCCGGCCTGCCCACATGGGGGTAGGAAGTCCGCAGCGATTTGAGGGTGAGCTGCATCACCAGCGTCATCCGCAGCTGCATCCTGCCGTACATGGTGTTTTCGTTCCCGTAGGCCAGCAATCCCCGCAATAGTGCCAGCGTGCCGGCCATCACGGCGATGGTGCCGAACAGTTCCCCCAGGGGCGCGGCGGTTTCCACCTTGCCCAGCGCCAGGGGCGCCAGGTACAGTTCCGCCAGGCTGACAGCCACGTGGAGCAGGGCCAGCGCCAGGCAGAGCCACAGCACGCTTTTGTGCTCCTGCCATGCCAGGCGGACCATGTACCCGGTGTTCTGCCACATGTTGTAGGTTGGTTTTTGGGTTTGCTTCATGCAGATGTTCACCTCTTTTGCCTTTAGCCTACCACAACAAAAGGTCCCCGGGGGCTTCCGGGGACGAAACGTTACTTTTGGGGGACGAACTGCAAGCGTTCACCCCTGGGGCAGCAAAATCTCGGTGGTAAAGGCCCCGTCCTCACTGTTGCGGCTGAGGTACCCGCCCAGGCGCTGCACCACCGCGTCAATGCGCAGCAGCCCAAACCCGTGGCCATCCCCTTTGGTGGTGGCAAAGCGGCCGGCCGCCTTTTTCTGTTTGCCGCCGGGGGCCAGGTTAGTGAAGGAGATGTAGAGCTGGCTGCCCTTCATGTCCATGTACAGGCGGATCATCCGTTGGTCCTGCGGCAGTTTGACGCTGGCCTCGATGGCGTTGTCAAAGAGGTTGCCCAACAGGACGCAGAGGTCCAGGTCGGAGATCGACAGCTTGACCGGGATGCGCGCGTCGGCCCGCACCGGCACCCCCTTGGCGCGCGCCAGCGAGATCTTGCTGTTCAAAATGGCGTCCGCCATGGTGTTGCCGGTTTTTACCGCCGGGTCCACCCGGCTGAGGTCATGTTCCAGTTCGGTCAGGTAGGCCTGCACGGCAGCCAGGTCGCCTTTTTGGGCGTAGCTTTTCAGCAGTTGGATATGGTTGCGGAAATCGTGCCGCCAACCCCGCATCTCCTGGTACATGGTCTCGGTTTCCCGGTAATGGGTCTCCATGATCTCGCGCTGGTACGCCGCCAGTTTTTTGTGCAGCCGGTTTTCAAAAAGCCGCATCCGCTCCCCCTCCTTTTACAGCGTCTGCAAGATCGCGCGGTTGAGCGCCTCATAACCACCCCGGGGCAGGGGCACGGCGCTGCCGCTTTCCAAGATCGCTTCCTTTTTTGTAGCCCGCCGCACCTTGCCCAGGTTCACCACAAAGGAACGCCCCACCCGGAAAAACCGCGCGTCGAGTTCGCGTTCCAGCGCCGAGAGCGCCTTTTTTACAGTGTAGGCCTCGCGGCCCGTATGCACGGTGACGTAGTTGCCGCGCACTTCCAGGTATTCTACTTCATACAAGGGCACGCGCACCAGTTCCTCGGGCAGTTCCAGCAGCAGGGCCCTGCCGCTTTGGTGCAGGCGTTCGGCCGCCCGCCCCAGCACCGAGAAGAGCTTTTCGCGGTCGAGCGGTTTGAGCAGGTAGTGCAGGGCCGAGACGTCGTACCCCTCTGCGATATAATCGGCATAACCGGTGATGAAAACGATCTGCGTCCGCTTGTTTTGCTGCCGCACGGCTTTTGCCAGCTCCACGCCGCTGCACCCGGGCATCTCGACGTCGAGCAGCAGGATGTCCCAGGCTTTGTCCTGCTCATATTGGAACAGAAAAGCGTCGCCGGTGGGGAACTGCCGGACCTCCACCGAATAGCCGTGCTTGTGCGCCCACTGAACGGCGCACGCCTGTGCGAGTTCCCGCGCCTGCGGTTCGTCGTCGCATACCGCGATCCGATAGTCCATGGTGTTCCCCTTCCCCTTTTGTGCTGCGGTCCCATTATATACCAAAGCGGCACAAAAGAAAAGGCATCAGCCCGGTGCGCATGGGTGACAATAAGGGGAGCGAGTTATTGGGGGGGGGGGGGGGGGGGGGGATATTTGTTATTGCCTTTTCTCCCCCACAATTCCACCCGGAAAGTACGCCCTATTGCGTCTATGCACCGCATGGGGTATAATAAGGAAAAAGCCCAGTGTCCACATGAAAGGAGTTGAAAGCCGATGCTCTATCCGTTTATGACCCTTAACGATGGGACAGAGATCACCTACTCAGAACCCAAAGCCGACGGGTGTACCATCGTCAATATCGAAACCCCAATTGAAAACGGGTTCAAGTCCGCGACCTGCGCGATCCCCGGCTATAAGTGGGAGAATCACGGCTATTCCGAAATCGAAATGGAACAGCTCCGTCAGCTTGTGAAATCCGTTGCGCACCTGCTGATCAAGTATTCGCGGGAAGGCGGGATCGAAAGTGCCTAGTCTGTTCCGGCTTTTTGGATATGTCGTGTTTTTCTGGACAAACGAAGGCCTTCCGCTCGAACCCGTCCACGTTCATGTCGCGAAAGGAACTCCGACAGGCAATGCAACGAAGATTTGGATAACGGAAGCGGGTGGCTGTATCCTTGAAAACAACAATTCGCATATCCCCGCGCGAACATTATCCGCCATCATGGAAGCAATCGAAAGCCAGTCTGCCACGATTCTTGCGAAATGGCAAGACACTTTTGGCGAAACGAAATTCTATTGCTGACTTCCTGCCGTTTTCCAAGCGTCCACGCCGAAACGTGGGCGCTGTTTGTTATTAAGCACGGGCAAAATAAGGGCAGTTCGTTCCAATAAGGGTAGCAACCCGTTTTTGGGCACGAAAAAACCGCGTATCTTACGCAGATACGCGGTTTTTTCTGGCAGGGGTAGAAGGATTCGAACCCTCGGCACGCGGTTTTGGAGACCGCTGCTCTACCAACTGAGCTATGCCCCTATGGAAAACGCCCACAGAGCGGTTTTGCGCTGTGGGCGTCGCGCTGGAGCTGCTAAGCAGATTTGAACTGCTGACCTCATCCTTACCAAGGATGCGCTCTACCAACTGAGCTATAGCAGCAAATGGCGACCCGAATCAGGCTCGAACTGACGACCTCTAGCGTGACAGGCTAGCGTTCTAACCAACTGAACTACCGGGCCATACCCAGCCGCTGCGCCGCCATGGCGGCTGCAACGTTAGTTATTATAGCCAAAGAAACGCCCCGTGTCAAGGCTTTTTGCGAAATTTTTTCGGCATTTTGGTTTTGCACCGTGCTGCGCGCTTTTGCCCGGCGATTGCAAAGACGCCGCGCAAGTGGTATGATGGGTACAACAAATCCCCCCACCTTTGAGCAATGCGAGGTTTTTTGCATGGATCTTCCGACTTTACAACAGCAATGCCTGGCCTGCCGCCGCTGCGCCCTGTGCGAAACGCGCACCCATGTGGTGTTTGGCCAGGGCGCGCCGGACGCCGAAGTGATGTTTGTGGGCGAAGGCCCCGGCGCCAGCGAGGATGCACAGGGCCAGCCCTTTGTGGGGCGCAGCGGCCAGCTGCTGGACCATTACCTGGAAGCCGTGGACCTGGACCGCAAGACCAACGTGTACATTGCCAACGTGGTAAAATGCCGCCCGCCGCAAAACCGCGACCCCCTGCCCGAGGAAGCCGACGCCTGCCTGCCGTGGCTGCGCCAGCAGTTTTCGCTGCTGCGGCCCAAGATCGTCGTCTGCCTGGGGCGCGTGGCCGCCCAGCAGCTGATCGCGCCGGGGTTTTCGGTCTCGCGCGACCACGGCAAGTTTTTTGACAAGCACGGCACGCTGTTTATGGCCACCTACCACCCGGCGGCGCTGCTGCGGTCGCCGGCCAGCAAACCGGTGGCGTTTGGCGATTTTGTGGCCCTGCGCGAAAAGATCGCCCAGGTGTGCGAGCGCACCTATTGATTTTTTATAAAAGGAGTGGACCGCCATGCAGCCGGCATCTTTGGCATTGACACTGCCCATCCGGCGGCTGGCGGAATTTTTGCTGCGCCGCGGCAGCATCGACGCCCGGTTTACCGGGTTTGACCGCGCCAACGAGGGCGCGCGCCTGCACCGCAAATTGCAGCGCGCCGCCGTGCGGGAATTTCCCGATTACGCCGCCGAGGTCGCTTTGCGGCAGCGGTACGACTGCGACGGCGTCGCTTTCACGCTGGAGGGGCGGGCCGACGGCATCTACACCGCGCCCGACGGCGCTGTGACGGTGGACGAGATCAAGACAACGCTGCTGCCGCCCGAGGAGATCACCGGCACGCAGAGCCCCGAGCACTGGGCGCAGGCCAAGGTGTACGCCGCCATCTATGCCCGGCAGCAGGGCCTGGCGCGCGTGGCTGTGCGGCTGACCTATTATCAGGTCGACGAAGAACAGGCGTATTATTTCACTGAACCCTTTGACGCCGAGACGCTGGACGCCTTTGTGCAGGAACTGCTGGCGCAGTACGCCCCCTGGGCCAAACGCGCCGCGCAGTGGCGGCAGGCGCGCGTGGCCGCGCTGGAGGTTCTGCCCTTCCCCTTTGCAAGCTACCGCGCGGGGCAGCGCGCGATGATCGGCGCGGTGTACAAGACCTGCCGCGAAGGCGGCCAGCTGCTGTGCCAGGCGCCAACGGGCATCGGCAAGACGATGAGCGTGCTCTACCCTGCCCTGAAAGCGCTGGGCGAAGGCGGGCCGGTGTTTTACCTGACGGCCCGCGGCACCACCCGCGCCGCCGCCGAAAACGCGCTGGATGTGCTGCGCGGCCGCGACCCGGCGCTGCCGCTGCGCAGCGTGACGCTGACGGCGCGGGATAAGATCTGCCTGCAGGAAGTACGCGAATGCACGCCGGAAGCCTGCCCCTACGCCGACGGCTACTACGACCGCATCAAGGACGCTTTGTGGCAGGCGCTGGACACCCCGGCCCTGACCCCCGACGTGCTGCAAGCGCTGGCGCGGCAGCACCGCGTCTGCCCGTTTGAGCTGGGGCTGGATTTGAGTTTGTGGTGCGATGTGGTGATCGGCGATTACAACTACCTGTTTGACCCCGTCGTGCACCTGGCGCGCTTTTTTGAGGGGCGCGGGGATTACCTGTTCCTCATCGACGAAGCGCACAACCTGCCGGGCCGCGCCCGCGACATGCACAGCACCGCGCTGTGCAAAAGCGCGTTTCTGGACGCCAAAAAGCGGCTGGGCAAAGGCAAAAGCAGCCTGAAAAACGCATTGCAGACCGTCAACGCACTGTTTTTGAACTGGCGGCGCCGCTGCGAGGAAGCCGACGGCGACGCCCGCTTTGGCAAGACCTTTTTTGAAGAGACCCGCGCCGAGGAACTGGACCGCGCCCTGACCCGCCTGTGCGAGCCGCTGCAGCGCTGGCTGGACGAGCACCGCGCCCCCGGCGAGACACACGACGCGCTGCTGCAGCTGTACTTTGACGTGCGCGCCTGGCTGCGCGTGGCCGACACCTTTGACGACCACTTTGTCTTGCAGGTCAGCGCCCACGGCAGCGAGGTGCGCGCCGCCATGCTGTGCCTGGACCCCAGCGCCTTTTTGGCCCGCGATTTTGCCAAGGGGCGCGCGGCGGTGCTCTTCAGCGCCACGCTGACGCCGGCCGGGTATTACCGCGACCTGTGCGGCGTGCCCGACGCCCATGCCGTGGCGCTGCGCAGCCCATTCCCGCAAAGCAACCTGGGGCTGTGGTGCGCCGGGCAGGTAAGCACCCGCTACAAGGACCGCACGGCCAGTGTGGCGCCGGTCAGCGACCTGATCGCCTGCCTGGCGGCGGGCAAGACCGGCAACTACCTGGTGTTTTTCCCCAGTTACAGCTACCTGCAAACGGTGTGGGAGGATTTTACCGCCCGTTACCCGGACCTTGCCGCGCTGCGGCAGGAGACCGCCATGGACGAGACGCAGCGCGCGGCGTTTTTGGCGCGCTTTGCCCCCGGCAGCACCCAAACACTGGTGGGCTTTGCGGTGCTGGGCGGCGTGTTTGGCGAGGGCGTGGACCTGACCGGCGACCGGCTGATCGGCGTGGCGGTGGTTGGGCCCGGGCTGCCCCAGGTAGGCCCGCGCCAGGAACAACTGCGTGAACACTTTGAGAAAACGCGCGGTTCCGGCTTTGACTATGCGTACCGCTTCCCCGGCATGAATAAAGTCTTGCAGGCTGCGGGGCGGGTGATCCGCACGCCGCAGGACAAAGGCGTGGTACTGCTGATCGACGACCGCTTTACCGCGCCCGAGAACCGCCGCCTGATGCCGCCGCACTGGGACCACCTGCGCACGGTGTACGACACGGAACGTTTCCGCGCGGAGTTGGCCGCTTTCTGGGCCGAATGACCGTTTTTGCCCCCGCATGTACAAGAACCGCCCTGCCGAAAGGCAGGGCAGTCCTTGTTGTTTATGCTTCCGGTTCCTGCTTGCGCATGCGCAGCAGGCTGCAGGGCATCAGCGGCGTCTCGCAGGGGATGGTGTAGCGCATCATGGGGTGCGGCGTGGCGTCTACGCGCTGGCCGTCCTCGTTTTCGATCCAGGCCGGGGTCAGCGTGACGGTGGCGCCGTCGGGCTGCAGCACTTCCAGCGTGTCCCCCACCGCAAATTTGCCGCGCTGCGTGCAGTGGGCGACGCCGTCGGCCCAATCGTCGACGGTGCCGATGAAATCCCACCGGCGCACGTAGGTGTGGCTGGGGGTCTGCAGCGCCTGCTCTTTGCCAAAATAGAACCCCGGCGAATAGTGGCGGTGGCTGGTACGGTCCAGTTCCTCAATGACGTCGGGCGGCAGGCGGAAATCGTCGTTAAACGGGTCGCGCAGGTAGGTATCCAGCGCGCGGCGGTAGGCGCTGGTGACCGACGCGACATAGTAAAACGTCTTGGCGCGCCCTTCGATCTTGAGCGAATCGACGCCCGCCTTGCAGATGAGATCCAGAAACGGCGCGGTGCACAGGTCGTTGGCGTTGAGGATGTAGCTGCCGTTGTCGGGGCTTTCGCCGATCTCCATATACTGGCCGGGGCGGTGTTCCTCAACAAGGGCGTACTTCCAGCGGCAGGGCTGCGCGCACTCGCCGCGGTTGCCGCTGCGGCCCGTCATATAGCTGGAAAGCAGGCACCGGCCCGAGACGCTCATGCACATGGCGCCGTGCACAAAGGCTTCCAGTTCCAGCTCGCGCGGGCAGTTGTCGCGGATCTGGGCGATCTCCATCAGCGGCAGTTCGCGCGCCAGCACCACGCGCTTGGCGCCCAGCTCATAGGCGGCGGTGGCGGCGGCATAGTTGGTGATGCCGGCCTGGGTGGAAAAATGCCGCTCGACATCAGGCGCATAGCGCTTGGCCAGCGCCAGCACGCCGAGGTCGGCAATGATGAACGCGTCGACGCCGGCCGCGGCGGCCTCCTGGATATACTGCGGCAATTTTTTGAGTTCCTCGTTCGTGGGCAGCGTGTTGAGCGTCAGGTAGACCTTTTTGCCCCGCGCGTGGGCGTAGATGCAGCCCTGCTGCAGTTCTTCCACCGTCAGGTTGACCGGCGCGGCGCGCATGCCGAACTCCGGCAGGGCGCAGTAGACGGCGTCGGCGCCGTACAGCACCGCGTATTTGAGCGTTTCCAGGCTGCCCGCGGGGGCCAGCAGTTCCGGCTGTTGCAGCATGTTTGTTCCCTCCTGCGAAAAGCCCGGCGCACGGGGTCCCGCGCGCCGGGTAAAATGGTTTTTGTGGATCAGTAGGCCCAGCCGGCGATCTCGACGTTGGCCTGGTGTTCGTCGGCCGTCTTGGCGTAGAAGTACTGCCCGGCGACGTCGGTGTCGGGGTGGCCGGTGACGAAGAAGAAGTACCCTTCGTCGAGGTATTCCTGGTCGGGGTTGAGCGCCGCCTCAATGGCCGCGTACCCCGGGCAGGAGATCGGCCCCGCCGGCAGGCCGCTGATGCGGTAGGTGTCGTAGGCGGCAAGGACGTCCTCGGGGATGGCGCCCTGCTCCGGCCAGCCGAAGTACTCGGCCGTGGGCGAGTTCCAGAGGTAGTTGTTCTCGCTGTCCTGCATGATATAGCTGGAAGCGTTGGACTCCAGCTTATGCTCGGCCCACAGCGGGTCGTCGGATTCCAGACGGTTGTGGAAGCAGGCGCTGACGCGGGCGTCCTCGGCCTCGAGGCCGGCTTCCTCCTGGATGAAGCTGGCCAGCTTGACGACGTCGTCGATGGACGTGCCCTTGGCGGCGATGGTATCGGCCAGACCGGCGGTCTGCTTGTCAAACTCGGCGTAGAGCGTGTCGACGTAGTAGTAGACGTCCTCGTCGGCATAGACGTTGTACGTCTCGGGGAAGAGATAGCCCTCGCACTTCATCAGGCGGCCGTTGTCGGGGATGGCGGACCAGAAGCTGTACTGGCTGAAATCCGACCCGTCGGTGCCGTTGGCGCAGGCCAGGAAGGTATCGACGCTGTCCACCAGCCCGGCTTCCACAAAGATCTGCGCTACGCCGACGGCGGTGGTGCCTTCGGGGATGGTAACGTTCGTCGTGGGGCGGCGGACTTCCTGCGAGATGGTCTGGATGATGCTGTTATAGTCCATGCCGGGGCGCAGCGCGAACTCGCCGTACTGGATGCCGCTGGCCAGGCCGCTGAACTTGACGTACTGCTGGAACAGCCAGCCGTGCTCGACAATGCCGGCCTGCTCCAGCTGGTCGGCGATGACGGCGACGGAGGAGCCCTGCTCGATCTCGACGGTCTGTTCCTCGCCCAGCGTGGCCGCGCCGTCGATCTCCTGGTACAGCTGCAGGACCTGGAAGCCGCCGAACGCCACCAGCGCCGCGAACAGCAGCAGGATCAGGCAGCCAAACGGGAAACGGCGGCGGGGTTCTTCGTCCTCGTCGTTGTATTCTTCCTCCCGCACGGGCTTGGCGCGGGTCTTTTTGGGCGGTTTCTTCTTTTCTTCCTTGCCCTTCTGGGGCGCAGCGGGCTGCTGCGCGGGCTTTTGGGGCTGTTGGGCGGCAGCAGGCTGCGCCTGCGGCATCTGGTTGGTGTCGCTGCCGTCGTTACGGTTGATCCTCATGCAAAAAACTCCTTATGATTCCTATACAATTTGTTCCACACCCTGGTTTGGGTCTGCCTGCGCCGCTTACAACAGCATCCGAAAATAGACGTCCGTGACCGGGAAAGGCTCGGCCAAAAAGGCGATCATGCCGCAGCTGTGCCGCCGCCCGGCCCCCTGGTAGAGGGTCTGGTTTTCGGCCAGCAGCACGCGCGCGTGCTGTGCGCCGGTTTTTTCGCGCGCAGCTTGCAGCAGCGCGTCGGCGGCCGCATCGTTGTCGGCCTGCAGTTCCAAAAACTGCATCTCGCCGTCCCGGGTCAGGTACAACCCGTACCCGCGCCGGCTGGAGACCACGGTCAGCCCGCGGCGGTACAGCTGGGTCATCACTTCGTTCATAGCGGCTTCGGGCAGGGCGATCTGCCCGGGCTGGCTGCGCGCGCGGCGTTCCATCCACTGGCGCACCGTCAGGCTGTCAAACTCCGCCTGGGCCAGCAGGTTGGGGCGCACCGGCATCGTCAGCACCCGCGTGGGCAGCAGGTTGTGGAACCCCAGCGTTTCCATCGCCTTTGCCTGTTTGGCGTCCTGGGGGGCTGCCACCGCAAACGCAGCGCCGCTTTTGGCAAACGCACGCAGGCAGCTGCCCAGCAGGCGCGGCAGCAGCGTTTGCAGCGGCACGCCGTCGGCGGCCGCCGCCCCGCAAAACCACACGCCCCGGTGGTGCATATACCGCACCGGCACCGCGGCCAGCATGGCCTGCACCGGCCCGCCGCCCGCCTGCACCAGCAGGGTGTGGTCCAGCCCGGCCACGTTTTGCAGCCAGCCGGCCGCATCCGCCCGGCTGCCGCCGTACCGTGCGCAGCGCAGTTCCACCAGCGCCGGCAGATCTTTCGCCGTCGCCATGCGCAGCATGGGCATCTCCCCTTTCCGCTCCCCACATTTTACAGGATATCCCGCAAATACGCAAGTATTTCGTCGTTGATCTGTTCCACGGTGCGCATCGTTTTGCCCTGCGGGCCGTCCGCCGTGCAGTCGATGCGCTTCCAGCCCAGCGCTTTGGCGCAGTACTCGGCCGCTGCGCGGCTGCGCGCAAGGTAGTCGAGGTCTTTTTCCTGGATGTCTTTTTTGCTGTCGTCGCCGTGGTAGCGCGCCGCCAGCAGCCGCTGCGAGACCTGCGGGTCTACCGCCAGGTAGACGACGGCGTCCGGCGCGGGGATGCCGATTTTTTGATACTCAAAATCGAACAGCCAGTTCAAAAAGCCGTCCCACTGCGCCGGCGGCAGCTTGGAGCACTGGTGCACGGCGTTGGACGTCGTGTACCGGTCCGAGAGGACCAGCCCGCCATCGCGGTAAAACGCGCCCCAGCCGGTCTTGTAGCTGGCATAGCGATCCACCGCGTAAAAGCTGGACGCCGCGTAGGCGTTGACGTCGTCCGGTTTTTGGCCAAACGCCCCGGCCAGGTACAGTTTGACGAGCGCCGAGGATTCACTGGCATAGTCGGGGAAGGTGATCTGCCGCAGATCCACCCCGCGCGCCGCCAGTTTTTGCGCGGTCAGCGCGGTCTGGGTGCCTTTGCCGGAACCGTCCAGCCCTTCAAAAATGATCAGCTTACCCACGGTTCAGCGCCTCCTGTTTAAGGGCTGCGTATTTTTCGCGCACCTGCGCCTGGCGGCCGCAGCACATGCGGCCTTCGGGGCAGGGGCCGGTCAGGCAGCGCGGCCCGGCCGCCGCAAAGATATGCGGGGCCAGCGGCAAGACCAGGCGCAGCATCTCGTCGGCCACGGCGCGGATCTCCCACTGGGCGCGCTCGCAGCAGCGCAGGTTGAAGAAATTGACGAGGCTGCGGCAGTTCATCGTCAGCACCATCTTGGTCTCGCAGGCGTTGGGCAGCACAAAGCGCGCGTCCTCGTTGGCCTGCTTGGACGCTTTGGCCCGGGCGGCTTTTTCATCGAGGCCCCCGGCCACAAGGCGGGCGGTGTGCGCGTCCTCCAGGCTTTTGACAAGTTCCAGGTAGCGGCGCGCGTCGTCGTTCATCGCGTCGAGGAACTGCGCCTTCGCCGCGGGGATGGCCTCGATCTCGGGCGGGACGACGTAGCGGAAATCCTCCAAGCGCACATACCGCTGGCTCTGCACGCTGAAACTGGCGATGCGGTGGCGCGTCACCTGCGCCAGAAACGTGCGGGAGACCCCCTCGATGCCAAAGGTGAAGCTGGCGTGCTCGATGGGGCTGGCGTGGCCGACGTCGGACAGGCGCTGCAAAAACGCCGCCGTCTTTTCCGGCGTCAGGCCGTCGAGCAGCGTTTCGATGTGCGCGTCCGAGTAGCAGAGCTTGGCCGCCGCCGCGATGGTTTTTTCCGGCTCTGCGGTGTGGGAGATCAGTTGGACCAGCATACAGATGCCCTCCTTTTTATCATTCCGAGAGTTTTTTCAGCGGCGCATAGTTCGCCATCGTCTTTTTGACGCCGACGCGGTCGAACTGGATCTCGACGATGCAGTCCCCCGCCACCGGCGTGGCTTTGAGCACAGTGCCGCGGCCGAAGACGCGGTGTTCGACGACGTCGCCCGGCGCATACTGCGCCCCCTGTTTTTTGGGCGCGGCGTTCTGCATACCGGCCAGCGTCGAGGTGCCGGCCCCGGCCGGCGTGGCCGGCGCGCCGCTGTGGCGGCTGGCGCGGCTGCCGTACCCGGCGCCGAACCCGCCGCTTTGCGCCATATGGCGGCCGCCGTCATAGCGCGGGCTTTCGTGCCCGCCGCTGGCAAAGCCGCTGGCGTACCCCGCGCCGAAGCCGCCGCGCGGCCGGGCGTTGTACTCGCTGTTGAGGTACCCGCGCGACGCGCCGGAATACCCGCTGCGCCCGCCGGGCACCGTGTGGCTGTAGCTGCCGTACCCCGCGCCAAAACCGCCCGACGTCCAGGTGAGTTCCTCGCTTTGGGTCTCGTCCAGGTGTTCGGGGCCGATCTCGTCGAGGAAGCAGGACGGCGGGTTGCGCCGCGTCTGGCCAAAAATCAGCCGGCTGCGGGAGCTGGAAAGGTAGAGTTCCTTTTTGGCGCGGGTGATGGCGACGTAGCAAAGGCGGCGTTCCTCCTCCATATCGTCCTGCGCGTAGCGCGCCATATCGCCGGGGAAGATGCCGTCCTCCATACCGACGACGAACACATACGGGAACTCCAGCCCCTTGGCGGAGTGGATGGTCATCATCGTGACGCTGTCGGCGTCCTGGTCGTAGCTGTCGAGGTCCGAGATGAGGGCAACTTCCTCCAAAAAGCCGGAGAGCGTCGCGTCCTCGCCGTTTTGGTCGGCGTAGGTCTTGACCGAGCTGACGAGCTGGCCCAGGTTCTCGAGCCGGGCCTCGCCCTCCTCTTTCTGGGCTTTGAGCATTGCCTCATACCCGGTCTTGCGGATGACCTCGCCGGCAAACTCGTCCAGCGGCAGCGTGACCGAAAGGTCGCACAGTTCGCGGTAGAGTTCGTAGAATTTTTCCAGCGGGGCGGCGGCGCGGCCCAGTTCTGGGTAGTCGCGCGCGTCGGCGATGATCTGCAGCATCGGCACGCCGGCCGCCGCGGCCAGCTCGCCGACTTTTTCGATGGTGGATGCGCCGATCTTGCGCGCCGGCTCGTTGATGATGCGGCGCAGGCGCACGTCGTCGCGCGGGTTGACGATGACCGCCAGGTAAGAGTTGATGTCCTTGACTTCCTTGCGGTCAAAGAAGCGCTGGCCGCCGACGATGCGGTACGGGATGCCGGCGCGGGCGAAATAGGTTTCGATGGGGTTGGACTGCGCGTTCATGCGGTAGAGCACCGCGTGGTCCCGCAGGTGCGCGCCTTCGCGCAGGTGTTCGCCGATGACATCGGCGATGTGGCTGGCTTCGTCCTGCTCGCTGGCGGCGGTGTAGTGGTGTACCTTGGCGCCGTCGCCGTTTTGGGTCCACAGCGTCTTGCCCTTGCGGCCGGCGTTGTTTTGGATGACGCGGTTGGCGGCATCGAGGATGTTGGAGGTGGAGCGGTAGTTCTGTTCCAGCCGGATGGTGCGCGCGCCGGTGAACACCTGCTCGAAGTTGAGGATGTTCTCGATGGTGGCGCCGCGGAACTTGTAGATGGACTGGTCGTCGTCGCCCACGACACAGACGTTGTTGGTGCCGCCCGCCAGCAGCCGCACCAGGTGGAACTGGGCGACGCTGGTGTCCTGGTATTCGTCGACGACGACGTAGCGGAACTTGTTCTGGTAGTAGCCGCGCGCTTCCTCGTCCGTCTGCAGCAGGCGCACGGTGTGGAAGATCAGATCGTCAAAATCCATCGCGCCGGCGGTGCGCAGCCGCCCGGCATAGGCGGTGTAAATTTTGGAGATCAGCGCCGCCTTGGTGTCGCGCGGGGCTTCGGCGGCGACTTCCTCGGCCGTGATGAGTTTGTCTTTAAACGCGCTGATCTGCCCGACGGCGGACTTGACGGGCAGGAACTTGTCGTCGATCATCAGGTCTTTGTAGATCTGCTTGATGACGCGCTGCTGGTCGTCGGCGTCGTAGATCGTAAAGCTTTTGGGGAAGCCGATGCGCTCGGCGTCGCGGCGCAAAATGCGCACGCAGGCCGAGTGGAAGGTCGAGGCATGGACGTCGCCGCCCACCGTCTCGCCCAGCATGGCGCGCAGGCGGTCTTTAAGCTCCCCGGCCGCCTTGTTGGTAAAGGTGATGGCCAGCACGTTCCACGGGCGCGCCGGGCGCACGGCCAGGCGCTGCGCTTCCCGCGCAAGGTCGCGCCCGCTTTCCAGCGCGGCGCGCAGGTCGGCCACATCCTGCGCGGTGACGGGCGCGGGCAGCTCGGCGCTGCCGTGCGCGCTGCCAAAACGGATGATGTTGGCGATGCGGTTGACGAGCACCGTCGTCTTGCCGGAGCCTGCGCCGGCCAAAATCAGCAGCGGGCCCTCGGTGGTAAAGACCGCCTGCTTTTGCGCGGGGTTGAGGCGGGAGAACTTGCTTTCGATATATTGGTCGCGCAAAGCGCAGAATTCTTGGGTCAGATCAGGCATAGCAGGGTTCCTTTACTATAGCGTTTTGCGGCTCAATCGCCGGCAAAGGGGTCGCGGATGTTCTGGATGGTCTTTTTCCAGGCTTTGGGCGTGGCGTCGCGGAAACCGGCGGTCAGGTATCGGCCTTCGCTCAGGCTGATGGCAGTGCCGCGGGCGACGCAGTTGATGGGGTCGGGCGCGATGGCGACATCGACGTGCAGCTCCCCGGCCAGGTAGCTGGCCAGGCCGCGCAGCAGCGAACCGCCGCCCGTCAGCAGCACGCCGGTGGCGGAGATATCGGCCGCCAGCTCCGGCGGGGTGCTCTCGAGCACTTCGCGCGCTGCGGCCACAATGCGGGATGCCAGCTGCTGCACCGGCTCGTAGAGGTCCCGCGTATAGATGCGCTGGCGGGCCGGCAGGTTGGTCTGCCAGGAATGGCCGCGCGCTTCCATGACGCCCTCAAACTCGCTTTTGGTGCAGCAGGCCACCTGCTTTTTGAGGGCCTCGGCCGTCAGCGGGCCGATGGCCAGCTGGAATTTTTCCTGCACATACTGGGCGATGGCGCGGTCGAACGCATTGCCGGCCACCGGCACGCTGGCCGCGCGCACCCGCCCGCCCATGCTGATGACCGCAATGTCGGTGGAGCCGCCGCCGATGTCCACGACCATGCAGCCGTGCGGCTGGCGGATGGGCAGCCCCGCGCCCAGCGCGGCGGCCACCGGCTCGTCCACCAGAAAGACCTGGCGCGCCCCCGCCGCCATGACCGACTCGACGACGGCGTCGGCCTCGACGCCGGTGATGGCGGCCGGCACGCAGACCGCGACGCGCGGTTTGCGGAGGCGCGAGCGGCAGACCTCGTTGACAAAGCGCACGATCAGCTCGTTGGTCATGCGGTGGTCCTGGATGACGCCGTCCTTGAGCGGGCGCACCAGGTCGATATACGCCGGGGCGCGCCCCACCATGCGCAGCGCTTCGTCCCCCACCGCCACGATGGTATCGCTGCGGGTGTCCACCGCGCCGATGGCCGGCTGGTGGAAGATGACGCCCTGTTTTTCGGTGGCGATGATGATGGAGGTCGTCCCCAGGTCGATGCCGATGTCCTGTTGTTTCATGTGTGTTTCTCCGTAGTGATGCGTTGCTGCCGGGGCAGTTCTTCCACCGCTGCGATGGCGGCGGCCGTGACGTCCGACGCGCCGGCCTGCAACAGCGCCAGCGCGCAGGCCGAAGCCGTGGCCCCGGTGGTGATGATGTCATCGACAAGCAGCACCCGCTTGCCGCTGGGGTCTGTGCCGGGGCGGCAGGCGTAGGCGGTTTTGGCGTTTTGCATGCGCCCGGCACGGCCCAGCTGTTTTTGGGCGGCGCTGCGCCGCGTGCGCAGCGCCTGCACCACCGGCACACCCAGCACGGCGCCCAAACGGCGGGCCAGCAGCAGCGGCAGGCCGGGCATGCCCGGCCAGGCCTGGTGCGGCGGCACCGGCACGATGCAGTGGTACAAAGGGATGCCCGTTGGCAGCGCCGCCTGCGGGCGTTCGCCGGGACGTGCCGCCGGCTGCGCGCCCCAAAGGCGCACCGCCATGCGGTCGGCGAGTTCCCGCGCATACCAGGGGTGCGCGCCGCGTTTGCACAGCAGGATGGCGCGCCGTACCGCGTCGGTATAGTAGTAGGCCGCCGACGCGCTGCTGAGCGCGTAAAACGCGTGCTCGGTCGCCGGCAGACGCGGCGGCTGATGCGCCAGGCGCTGTTCTTCGGCCGCGCAGGCCGGGCACAGTGCGCCCTCGCGCGCGTCGGGGCCCAGCAACGCGTCACAGAACGGGCAGCGCCGCGGGTACAAAAGCGCCAGCAGCCGCCCCGGGGCCCCTGCCGGCAGGCGCAGCGCGCTCACAGGGCGGGGCTGGCCGAGGGCGCAGCCTGTGCCAGCAGATAGCGCAGCCCGCTGTAGCGCATGTTCTGGCGCACATTGCGCACCATCGCCTCGACGGTGCGGGCGCTGCCCGCCAGGATGCACAGCCTGCGCGCGCGGGTGACGCCGGTGTACAAGAGGTTGCGGTAGCAAAGGCGGGCCGGCACGTCGGCCACCGGCACGATGACGGCCGGGAACTCCGACCCCTGGCTTTTGTGCACGGTGACGGCGTAGGCCGGTTCCAGCTCATGGAGCTGGTCGGCCGAGTAGACGTACTTGCGGTCGTCCATCATTACGGTGACCGAGCGCGCGTCGCGGTCGACGGCCGTGATGACGCCCAGGTCGCCGTTGTACGCGCCGACGCCGGCCTCGGCCCCGGCGCGCTCAAACGTGATGTCGTAGTCGTTTTTGATCTGCATGACTTTGTCGCCCAGGCGCAGGATCTTGCCGCCGTTCTCGCCGCCCAGCTGCGGTTTGCCGGGCCCCGGCGGGTTGAGCAGCGCCTGCAGCCGGGCGTTGAGTTCCACACTGCCGGTGGGGCCCACCTTGGTGGGGCACAGAACTTGAATATCGCGCACGGGGTCAAGGCCGTAGGCCTTGGGCAGCCGCGTGGCGACAAGGTCGCACACCAGCCGCTGGCAGGCCAGGCCGACCGCTTCGATCTGGAAGAAATCGTCCTGCGCGCCGCCTTTTTGCGGCATCTGCCCCTGCACGATGCGGTGGGCGTTCTGCACGATGAGGCTTTGCTGCGCCTGGCGGAAGATCTCGGTCAGGCGCACGGTGGGCACGATGCCGGCGCGCAAGATCTCGCCCAAAATGTTGCCGGGCCCGACGCTGGGCAGCTGGTCGGCGTCGCCGACCATGATGATGCGGCAGTGCGGGCGCGCCGCGGCCAGCAGCGCCTGGAACAGCTTGACGTCCACCATGCTCATCTCGTCCAGGATGATGACGTCGTATTTGAGCAGGTTTTTCTCGTTATGGATGAACCGCACCGCGCCGGTGGTGTAGTCGACCTCCAGCAGGCGGTGGATGGTGGAAGCGTTATGGCCGGTCAACTCGCTCAGCCGCTTGGCGGCGCGGCCCGTCGGCGCGCAGAGCGCCACGCGGTCGTACAGCGCCTCGTACAAACTCAAGATGGCGTTGACCGTCGTCGTCTTGCCGGTGCCGGGGCCGCCGGTGAGCACCATGACGCGGCTGGACAGCGCTAAGCGGATGGCCTCTTTTTGCAGCGGCGCATAAGCGAAGCCCTGGGTGATCTCCAGCGCGCGGATGTCGCTTTCCAGCGTGCGCGGCGCTTCGGTGGGGAACGTCGAAAGTTCGCCCAGGCGGGCGGCGATGTCCTCCTCGGCCGCAAGCAGGTCGGGCAGGTAGATATACTCGGTATCCGCAAAGGTGCGCGCGCGCAGTTCGCCGTCCTGCAGCATCTCCTGCAAACCGGCTTCGATCGCGTCGGGCTCGACGCGCAAAAAACGCGCCGTGCTGGCCAGCAGTTTGGCGCGCGGCAGGCAGGTGTGGCCGTTGCCGGCGTTGTGGCGCAGCGCATACAGCAGCCCGGCGGCCACCCGCAGCCGGCTGCCGGACTCGAACTGCAAGGCGGCGGCGATGCCGTCCACCTGGCCGAATTTGAGCTGCAGCGGTTCGCCGCAGAGCAGGTAGGGGTTCTGGGTCAGCGCCTCGACGGTGTGCGGGCCAAACGCGCGGTAGGCCGTGACGGCGTTTTGCGCCGAGAGGCCGAACTGCGTGAACCAGGCCACGGCTTCCCGCACGCCGTACAGGCGGTGAAACTCCCGCGAGATGGCGGCAGCCTTTTCCGCGGTGATGCCCTTGATGGCGCAGAGCTTTTGCGGCGTCTCGCCAATGACGGTGAGCGCGTCCCCGCCAAACAGCTTGACGATCTTTTTGGCGGTGGCGGGCCCGATGTAGGGCAGCACGCCGCTGGAAAGATAGCTCAAAAGGCCGCTTTCGTCCTGCGGCAGGCTGGCCTCGCAGGATTCGGCGCGGAACTGTTCGCCATAGCTGGGGTGGGTGACCATGCGGCCGTACACCGTGACATGCATGCCGTTGTCGATGCCGCCGACGTTGCCGGCCACGACGACGTCCTGCCCGCCGGCGTCCACTTCAAACACGGCGTAGCCGGTCTCGGCATTTTCGTAGATCGTATGTTCGACGACGCCTTCCAGCTTTTGCAGCTGCCGGGTAGTGTTTTCCATGCCACGCCCCCTTTCCGGCACACTTCCACAATATTACCTCTTATTATACCATGGCGCACAGCGGCATGGTATAATTGCGCATCCAAAGGCGGTTGCCGGGCTGGCGTTTCGCCAGAACGGCGAGCCGTTGCGCAAAAAATGTATAATAGCCGCGTCCTGCGGCTATTATACCCCAATGCCACCTGTTTGGCAAACCAAAAAGCGCAGGGCAAAGCCCTGCGCTTTTGTTTGAATTGCGGAACGGATCGTTACGCCAGCGCGGCTTTCAGCGCGTCGACGCGGTCGGTGTTCTCCCAACGCACGCCCAGTTCCTCGCGCCCCATGTGGCCGTAGGCCGCCAGCGGGCGGTAGATGGGCTTGCGCAGGTCCAGATCGCGGATGATGGCCGCCGGGCGCAGGTCAAAGACCTTTTCGACCGCCGCCTCGATCTTGTCGTCGGCCGCTGTGCCGGTGCCGAACGTATCGACAAGGATGGAGACCGGCTTGGCCACGCCGATGGCATAGGCCAGCTGGACTTCGCACTTTTTGGCCAGGCCGGCGGCCACGATGTTTTTGGCCACCCAGCGCGCCGCATACGCGGCCGAGCGGTCGACCTTGCTGGGGTCCTTGCCGCTGAACGCGCCGCCGCCATGGCGCGCGTAGCCGCCGTAGGTATCGACGATGATCTTGCGGCCGGTCAGGCCGGTGTCGCCCTGGGGGCCGCCCACGACGAAACGGCCGGTGGGGTTGATGTAGTATTTGGTGCGCTCGTCCATCATTTCGGCGGGGATGACGTGGGCGATGACCTCGCGCTTGATGTCGGCGTGCAGCTGCTCCTGCGAAACTTCGGGGCTGTGCTGGCTGGAGATGACGATGGCGTCGATGCGCACCGGCTTGCCGTCCTCATACTCGACCGTGACCTGGCTCTTGCCGTCCGGGCGCAGGTAGGGCAGCAGGCCGCTTTTGCGCACCTCGGTCAGGCGTTTGGCCAGCTTGTGGGCCAGGCTGATGGGCAGCGGCATCAGTTCGGGGGTCTCGTCGCAGGCGTAGCCGAACATCATGCCCTGGTCGCCTGCGCCGGCGACTTCGTCGTTGGTGCCCAGCGCGATGTCGGGGCTTTGGCCGTCGATGTTGGAGATGACGCCGCAGGTGTCGCAGTCAAAGCCGTACTTGGCGCGGTCGTACCCGATGGAGCGGATGACCTGGCGGGCGATGCCGGGGATGTCGACGTAGCAGGTGGTGGTGATCTCGCCCATGATATGGACAAGGCCGGTGGAGCAGGCAGTCTCGCAGGCGACGCGGGCGCCGGGGTCCTGCGCGAGGATGGCGTCGAGGATGGCGTCGGAGATCTGGTCGCAGATCTTATCGGGATGCCCCTCGGTGACGGATTCGGACGTGAAAAGAACTTTGGACATACAAAAAACCTCCCTTATGTGCATAAGCAGAAGTTGCAACCGGTGAGAACAAAAAGCGCGCAGCCAAAAGACTGCGCGCCAAAGGCTTATCTTTCGGTTCCCCGCAGGATTTGGCACCTTACATTTCCATGCAGGTTGTCGGGCTTCACAGGGCCTGTTCCCTCAGCCGCTCTTGATAAGTTGCTATTCTGTTGTAACGCCGGCTATTATAGCAAAAAAGCGCGAAACCGTCAAGGGGCGCCGGAAAAATCCCAGCGTGCCCGGCGCTCAGCGCCGGCCGTGCAGGATGGGCGACAGCGGTTTGTAGATCAAAAAGCACAGCACCGCGTCGATGATCCCTTTAATCAGGGTGAACGGCAGGTTGAATACGATCAGGCAGCCCAGCAGGCCGTCGACGTTCGGGTTGATGGCCTGGTAGGCTTCGAGGATCAGGTCGATGCCGCCGAACATCGCGGCGTACACCGGGTAGGACAGGAAATAGTTGATGGGCACGCTGGCCACCGCCATGGCTGCCGCGCCGGCCAGCGAAGCGAGCGCCGCCGCTTTGCGGGTCTTGTGGTGCTGGTAGATCCAGCCGGCCACGCCCACGAACACCGCGCCCATGAGGAAGTTGCACACTTCGCCAATGCCGCCGGTGGAGCCGTGGAAGATGGCCGCCAGCACGTTTTTGAGCAGGCAGACCAGGATGCCGTACACCGGCCCCAGGCTGAAGGACGCCAGCAGCGCCGGCAGTTCCGACACGTCCATCTTGACGAAGGAGGGGATGAGCATCGGCAGCGGGAAATCCAGCATCATCAGCACGCAGCCGACAGCCGCCAGCATGGCGGTCACGGTGAGTTTGCGCACGCGGTCATGTGTTTTGGTCATGTTACAAATACCTCCCGAAACAGGAAAATTGCGAAAGCCGGTTCCCCTGTGATAAAACCGCGGGAGGCTGCCCTGCGCCCTGCTGCCGGCAGACAAAACGCCCTGCTGCCGCAGCAATACGGCAACAGGGCGCAAAAAAGCATGGCAAACAGCTTTCCGTTTCTTTCATCCGGACTATACCGTCGGCCCCGGACTCGCACCGGGTCAGCGGCTGCCAAGGCAGCCGGTCGCGGGCTTGCGGCATGTTGGCCGCTTACCGCCGGTGGGGAATCACACCCCGCCCTGAAACAGACTTTCTACCCCCACAGTATAGCACAGGTTTTACAAAATGCAAGGGGTATGGTATGATAAAGCCACCAACTTTTTTTACAGGGAGGTGCGCCCCCTATGGAAGCGTTGTCCTTTGGCCTGGCGCTGCAATTTTTGCCCGCCATACTGCTGGCGCTGGCCGCCCTGGCCGTGCCGGAATTATACGTGCGGCTTATCCGCCGCATGCTGGACGGCCTGCGCGCCCACCTGGCCGAGTGGCTGTATATCTTGCTGGACAGCTACGTGCGCCCCACCGCGCAGATCCTGCGGGTGCTGCTGTTGTACCTGGCGCTGGTCATGGCGCCGTTTGTGGCGCAGCACGCGCTGCTGATGAGCGCGCTGGGCACGCTGCGCGACCTGCTGGTGACGTTTTTTGTCGGCCTGGGTGCCTGGCGCGCCGCGCCGATCAGCCGCCTGCTGCTGAGCAGCGCGCAAAACAAGCTGGACCTGCAGACCAACCAGACGATGGCCCGCTTTTTTGAGAATATCTTCCGCGCTTTGGTCGCGGCGTTTACCGGCATTGCGCTGCTGGACCGCCTGGGCGTGCCGGTGGCCGGGCTGCTGACCGGCGCCGGTGTGGCCGGGTTGGCGATCTCGCTGGCGGCGCAGTCGACGCTGTCCAACCTGATCGCTGGCATCACGCTGGTCTTGGAGCATCCGTTCGGCATTGGGGACTACGTGCTGCTGGGCGACTGCGAGGGCACGGTGGAGGATATTTCCTTCCGCTCTACGCGCATCCGCACCACCGACAACGTGGCCGTGACCATCGAGAACTCCAAAGTCTGCGCCGAATCCATCCAGAACTTCAACCAGCGCAGCAGCCGACTGTGGCAGTTCACGCTGGGGCTGACCTACGACACCCCGCCCGAACGCCTGGAACAGCTGTGCAAAGACCTGACCGAACTGCTGCAGGCCCAGCCCACCGTGACCGGCGCCGTGACGGTGACGGTAGACCGGTTCAATGAATACAGCATCGACCTGCTGGCGCGCGTCTACCTGACGACGGTGCCCTACGGCGACTACCTGCGCGAGCGCAGCCGCCTGAACCTGGAGATCCTGCAGCTGGCGGCCCGCGACGGGTGCAGCTTCGCCTTCCCCACCACGACGGTGGACCTGCCGCAGCCTCCGGCCCCTTGACGCCCTTTGCACACAGCCCTATTCCGCAGCACAGCGCCCCGGCATTTGCCGGGGCGCTGTTATCTGCCGTTATCTTTAGTAATCGGTTTTCGCGGTGGAGATGACCAGCATCGCGTTGCTCCCTCCTGCGTGGCGAGGACGAACTCAAGCCAAACGTCGGGACGCCGCATTTATTTATAATCAATAATCGTTTTTGGCGGCCAGCCCCTCGCGGTGGCAGATGACCAGCATTGTGTCGGTCCCCTCCTGCGTGGTGAGGACGAACTCAAAATTGTACACGGTATCCAGCCGGTACTGCAAACTGCCGTCCGGCAGCTCGGTCACTATGTAGTCGAGGTCGAGCTGCGGCATCATTTTGTCGTAGTAGAGGTAGAGCCCGGCGATGTTTTCGGCAAAGCGGAGCTCGACATCCTCTGCCTCGACGCCGCGCAGCGTCACGACAGGCACGCCCTCGACTTCCAGCGCCGGGCGGTCCTGCCAGTCGTTGCCGTGCTCGCGGCCCATCGCATAGGGCACCGGTTCCTCACTGAGCAGCGTGCAGTTGCTCAGTTCCATCTCGGCGCCGGTGGCGGGCAGCGTCTGCTGCCATACCGGCGTGGTATCCACCGCCTGCGCGCACCCGGCCAGCAGCAGCAGGCCCAGCGGCAGGCAAAAACAGGTCGGTCTCATACAAAGGTTCTCCTAACGGTAGGGGTCATAGGGCGGGCGGGGAAACTCTTCCCCCAGGCCCAGCGTGCGCGGGCACAGGCCGGTCTCGGCCGCCACAAAGCCCATCAGCATGCCCAGATGCAGGTGCAGGTGGCGGTATTGGGACAAGATCAGCGTAAAGCGCGTCCACTCGCAGTGGTCCGGCCGCTGCAGCAGGTCCTCGTCATGCAGTGAGGTCAGGTACAGAGACAGCTTGGCCTTGATGGTATAAAAATAGGCGTCGATCTGCGCGCGGTCCAGCCCCTCGGCCGGGTAGATGCTGAGTTCGTCCAGGCCGGGGGTGTGGATGGGCGGTTCGACAAAATCGTTGGCGCGCGGGTTGATGAACCACTGGTCCAGCATGTGCAGCATGTGGTAGACGTGCTGCCACAGCGGCGAACCGCTGTACGGTTTTTCCCACAGTTCATCCGGGATACAGTCGATGACGTTCTGGGTGTCCCACAGCGCGCGCACCGTCATCTCGGCAATGACGGCATGGTAGGATGTCTCCCGCACAGCGCCGCCCCCCTCCCCTTTTGGTCTGGGGCGTGCTGCCGCTGCGCCCCGGGGAAAGTATGCCCCGGGCGGCGGCGGTTCATGCATCCACCAGCAGGGTGGGCAGCGTTTTTTCGCTGTACTGGCTGGAGATGATGGGGCTGAGCGACACGCGGGAGTACACCCCCTGCGCCACGCCGTCGTAGACGTACACGCCGGTCAGGTTGTAGTAGCGGTTTTTGCCGAAGGTGCCGTCGGGGCCGATGCCGTAGTTTTCGGTCACATAGGGGCGGCAGAACGCCTGCAGCAGGTAGCCGGTGCGCGGTGTGGCGCGCACGATGGCCTCCCACTCGGCCTGGGTGCTCTCGACGCCGGCGTGCACCCCGCGCGACGCGTAGGAGTCCAGCGGTTTTAAGATCCAGTCGTCCTTATGGGCCAGCACGCGCGGGACGTCGCTTTCGGCAAACGTCTTGGTCAGCGGCACATGCGCCTGCACAAACGCCTGTTCTGCGGGCGTGAGCAGCGCCTGGGTCTGCGCCTCGTGCAAAATGCGGAAGATCGTTTTGTTGTGCACGAGCTGGGTGTGGAAGTCCCCCACCAGCAGCACGGCGTCGCCGCGCACAGCGGCCAGCAGCGCCGCGCAGTCGCCGTAGCGCTCCAAAATATCGCTGGTGACGGCGCGGCGGTAGATGGCGTCGATCCTGTGCCCGGCCGGGCCGTACAGCGCTTTGGCCGCGGCGTCATAGCGCAGGCTGCGAACGTCGCACACCTCGGCCTGCAGGCCGTTTTGCACAAAATGCTGGCGGAACACCTCAAACTCGTTGACGGTGCCGCAGTCCAGAAAATCCACGATGGCCACATACGGCTGCTGCACGCCGCGCACGCGGGCGCAGATGCCGCGCAGCGTATGCACCCAGCTGTCGAACAGCTCGCAGGTGCGGGTCGTATGGGCGGCGCAGAAGCCTTTGTACACGGTGGAACGCTGCTGCGCCAGGTTGAGCTCGCGGTCTTCGTTCATGGCGCTGGTGCCGTCGGTGTTGAACTCACAGTATTGGTAGGCGCCGGTCTCCTCGTTGTAAAAAAAGTCGATGCGCGCCATCGGCAGCAGCGTGCGCGACGGGTCGGCGCGCAGGATCAGTTCCTCAGTCACGGCGTCAAAGCCGAACAGCGCGCGGTAGGCTGCGTCGCGGTAATACGCCCGCATGACCTTTGCCAAAATGCCGTACAGCACGCGGATGTCGGCCGCAAACTGCGCAAAGACAGACGCCGGCAGCAGTTTGGGCATATAGCAGGTGCGCACATACTCGCCATGGTGGATGGCGGTGGAGGCTTTCATATAGTCCGTGATGGCGTCAAACTCCCGCCGGGTGCGCGGCAGGTCGGCGGCGGCCGCCGCCAGATACGCCCTGTGCAGGGCTTGCATGTTGTTCATAGGCCGGTCTCCTGCTCCCAGATCGTTTTGCGCCCGGCGGCCAGGGCGGCCAGCGGCGCCAGCCGGGCGCGGTCCTCGGGCGAAGAGAGGCGGCTGCGCGCCTGCAAAAGCAGCCAGGCCAGCTCCTGGGCGGCGGGGCGGCCGTAGACCCAGGCCCCGTAGCCGTCGCGGCAGACTGCCAGCTTGGCGTTGGCGATGTCCACAGCGCCCATGCCCGCATAGTGGCGCAGCACGTTTCGCAGCGCCGCCTGGCTGCCGAAAACCGTCTTGATGAGCTGGGCATACGCCGCGATGTACGGCGCGGGCATGCTGTCGGCGACGCGCAGTTCGAGATAACTTTTTAAGCGCACATCAAAAAAGAACATCGAGAGGATGTGCTCGATCTCGCTTTGCTGCAGCTGCGCGCCGTAGACCTGCTGCGCGGTCTGTTCGCCCACGTCCACGGTACGGCCGCCCTGCAGCGCCACGATCAGCGGCCGGGTGAGCACCGTCTCGGCATAGCGGGCAAAGCCGAAATCCGGTTCCATCAGGTGGGGCGGCACGCCGCAGCGGTCGTCGTCGACATCCTGCCAGATGCGCGTGCGCACGCTGTAGCCGCTGTTGCGGTGGCCCTGGTAGTGGGCGGCGCTGTCGGTCAGCAGAGCCAGCAGCGGCGCCAGCAGGCAGGCGGCGCGCATTTTTTGTACAAAGTCCTGCTCGCTGTAATAGTCTATGGACAGCTGCGTCGACGCCGTGGCGCGCATCATCTGGATGCCGCCGGCCCCGGTATGCCGGAAATAGCGATCCATCGCCTCATACCGCTGTTTGGGGATCAGCGGCAGGTCCTGCGCCCGGCGGGTGGGGTGGTAGCCCACGTTCCAGGCGCGCAGCCCGCGCGCCGCCAGCGTCATATCCAGCTGCACGCGGAACTGGTCGTAGACCGCCAGCATGCGGCGCACATCGCTTTGCGGGGCGATGCTGACCTCCAGCTGGCAGGCCGGTTCCAGCGTGACGCTGTACTGCGCCGCGGTATACCCCATATACAGCCCGTCGATGGTGATGGGCGCATCCTGCGCGCGCTGCATCTGGCGCAGGATGCCCTGCACCTCGGCAAAGGTGACGGGGTCCCCGCCCGCATGGGTCAAAAAGTGCTCTGCCTCCAGCCCCAGGGTCAGCGGGCCCTGCGGCTTGCAGCCCCGGCGGAAATAGTCGACCAGGGCTTGTTTTTGTTCGTCCAGCTTGGCCATACAGGCGCTCCTGTCAGGGGGCGCGGCCGGTGGCGGCCCCCGCATTGTTTGCAAACATTTTTACAGTTACAGCCATTATACCCCGAAACGCGCGCCGGCGCAACGGGGCAGCAAAAGTTCCCGCCGGCCGCCCGGCGGGAACCTGATGGTTAGGACGCGCCGTCCTGCCCTTGCGGGGCGACAACGGTGACGGAATCCTTGCCGTAATAGGGCGTCAGGCCCCACAGATCGGGGCCGACAGCCACATCGGTGTAAAACAGCAGCCAGGGGCGCTCGTCCGCCGCCAGCGGCGTGATCTCGGCGTTTGGCACCGCCGGGTCGTACAGCAGCGCCTCGCGCGCGTCCAGCGCGGCGGCAAAGCGCTGGGCTTCGCCGGCGGCCAGCTCATAGACGGCTTCCAGGCTGGTGGCAAAGCGGTTGTCCTGCCCTTCTTTGACAGTATGGCTGCCGATGCAGCCGATGCATACCAGCATAGCCGCCGCCACCCAGGGCACAGCCCGCGCGTGGGCGGCGCACAAGCGCTCGGCCCCGGCCAGCGAGTGGCCGCGCACGCGTTCCAGCCAGCCGAAGAGCAGAAACTCCGACACCGCCAGCCCCAGCACAAAGGTCATCCACACGACGTTGAGCAGCCGCCCCGCGCCGATGCCGCCCATGGTGTAGGACGGCAGAAAGATCATGGCCCACATCAGCACAAAGGTAACGGCGGGGCCCGCCCAGGGGCGGCGGAAGGTGCGGTCCGGCAGGGCCCGGCTTTGCGCCAGGCGGCGCAGCGGCAGCGCCAGCAGCGCCAGCAGGCACAAGAGCGGCACGTCCAGCCAGCGGACCCACTGCAGCGCCGCCAGCACAAAGCTTTTGGCCACCGCCTCGGCAAAGCCGGCCTGCGCCAGGCCGCCGGCGCGCACCTGGGTGCCGGGCGCCGTGATGTTGATGAGCAGCCCCGCCGCCGCGGCGGCCAGCGCCGGGCAGGGCCAGAAATTGCGCCGCCGCGCGCACAGCACCGCGGCCAGCGCCAGCACCAGCAGGTCCATAACGGCGACGACCTGGTGCCCGCCGCCGATGGCAAGCCCCAGCAGCGCACCGCACGCCGCCAGCGCAATGCGCCGCCTGCGCGGCGTTTGCGGCAGCGCCAGCACAAAGGCCAGCGCGGCGTTGAGCACCGCCAGCGCAAAGTACGGCTGGTAGTTCATAGCGCCGTTGAACCAGTACAACCCTTCGACCGGGGCGGGCATGCCCTGCACAAAGGCGTACAGCAGCAGCACCGCCAGCGCCGCCGGCAGATACTTTTGCTGCGGCGCCAGGGCGCGCACCGTCAGGCGCGCCGCACCGTACAGGCACGCCAGCAGCGGCGCCAGCACGCACAGCAGCGTCAGGCCGTACCAGGCGTTGCCAAAAATGGCCGGCTGCAGCGCCAGCACAAAGCCGGAGACATACAGCCCCTGCCAGTTGTGGAAATAATAGACGTTGGTGTCCCACGCGGCGGCCAGCAGGCGCGGCAGGTCCAGCCCGTACTGCTGCACGACGGCATGGGTGCGGGCGGCGTAGACATAATCATCGGCCGAAGGGCGCGCGTAAAACGCCAGGATCACCGCCGGCAGCAGCAGGACCGCCGCCAGCAAAAGGAACCGGCGCAGCCAGCGCTTTTGCGCCGCGGCGTCCTGCCAGAGCCCGGTGTTGGAGCGTTGTTTTTCCATACCGTTACGGGTTGCCCAGGATCATCTGCAGGAAATAGACCCACTGTTTTTCCCACCAGGGCCAGTCGTGCGAGACATCGGTGCCCCAGATATCGACGATGGGGTGGATGCCTTTGCTCTCCAAAATCGCCTGCAGTTCTTTGGTGGAGGCGAGCAGATCCTCCTCCCACGCGCCCTGGCCGCAGCACAGGATGAACTTGTCGGCCTGGGCGTAGAGTTTGTGGTAGGGGTGGTCGGCCGGGAAGTTGCGCATGTAATCGCAGGGGGAGTTGCGGTAGACAAGATCGTCCATGTAATCGCCAAAGAACATGCGCGACGAGTACAGGCCGCTGAGCGCGATGGTGCCGTTGTACAGGTCCGGCCGGCGCAGGTAGAGGTTGACGGCGTGCCCGCCGCCCATGCTGGCGCCGCCCAGCAGGATCTGCCCGGTGTGGTCGGGGCCCTGCTCACGGTTGATCTGCAGGATGCGCGGGGTCAGTTCCTCGCAGATATAGTTGTACCAGCGCTCCTGCATCTCGATGCGGTGGCGGCCTGGGCCGGGGTTGTCCCAGCTTTCGCGGTCGATGCTGTCGGCGGTAAAGATCTGCAATTTGCCGCTGTCGATCCAGGGCGCGGCCAAATCGCACATGTGGCGGTCTTCCCAGTCATAAAAACGGCCGCTCTGGCACGGGAAGATCAGGATCGGCCGGCCGGCATGGCCGTAGGCCTTGAACTCCATATACCGGTCGAGGTAACGGCTGTACTCTTTGTAATAGCGGATCTGCATGGCAGAAATCCCCCTTTTCTATTGGTAAAAAAATCGTTTATTCAGATCCAAAAGCCCCACCAGCGCGTGCATCGGCCCGCTGGCAGAGGTTTTGAACACCCAGTAATAGGCAAGGGCCAGCGCCTCGCGCAGGTAGCAGGGCAGCACGCTGCGCCAGGGCGTCGCGGCCGGCAGCGCCGTGACGGTGGTAAAGCCCGCGCGCTCGGCATAGCGCTGCGCACGGTAGCAGTGGAAGGCGTTGGTCACGCAGACGATGGGCGTGTTTTCGTCAAAACCGTGCGCTTTGAGCAGTTCCAGCGAGAAGGCGAAGTTTTCCTCGGTCGAGGTCGAAGCGTTTTCGGCCACGACGCGCTGCGGGTCCAGCCCCTTTTCGATCAGATAGTCGCGCATAGCCTGGCCTTCGGGCACCCATTCGTCGCGCCCCTGCCCGCCGCTGGTGATGACCAGCACATCGGGGTGCGCCGCTGCGTATTCGTAAGCTTTGTCGAGGCGGAAACGCAGCAGCGTGCTGGGTTTGTCGCGCCGCAAGCCGGCCCCCAGTACGATGACGGCTTTCTCCTGCCCGGTGGGCGGGTTGGCGTAACCGCTGACGGCCGTAAACCCGATGAGCAGCGCATAGGCGGCGCCCAGCACGACGAGCGCCCACCCGGCGATACGCCCGGGGCCCGGCGCATGGAACCAGGCGTACAGCGGTTTGTGCCAGACGGCGCAGGCGGAGACCGCCGCGGCCAGCAGCCAGACCATCAGGTTGCCCATATTGAAGTTGCTGGTAAACACCAGCCCGATGGAATAGACCACCAGCGCCGCGGCCAGCAGGTAGAGCAGCGCCATCGGCCACTTACCTGCGCACTTCATCATACACGCCGCAGCCCGCCGCACAGTAAGGCACGCCCAGGCTCTGGCAGACGGTGTCGGCAATGGTGGCAAAGCTGTAGCGCGTGTGCAGGTCGACGCCGGGGCGGATCTCGTCGCCGCACAAAAGGTAGGGCACATACTCCCGCGTGTGGTCAGTCGTCTTGGTGTAGCTGGGGTCGCAGCCGTGGTCGGCCGTGACCATCAGCACGTCGCCCGGGCGCATCTTGGCCCAGAACGCTGGCAGCCAGTCGTTGAACTCGGCCGCGGCGGCCGCATACCCGGCCACGTCACGGCGGTGGCCGTAGAGCATGTCGAAGTCCACAAGGTTGACGAAGGCCAGGCCCTCAAAATCGCGGTCGGCCAATTCCAGCGTGACGCGCAGCCCCTCGGTATTGCCGCTGGTGCGGATGGTCTCCCCCACGCCCTTGCCGGCAAAAATATCGTAAATTTTGCCCACGCCGATCGTCGCTTTTCCGGCCGCCTGCAGGGCGTCCAGCATCGTATCGTGCGGCGGCACCAGGCTGAAGTCATGCCGGCGGGAGGTGCGCTGGAAATTGGCGGCGCAGTCGCCCACAAACGGCCGCGCGATGACACGGCCGACGCCGTACTTGCCGGTGAGCAGTTCGCGCGCCTGGGCGCAGATCTCGTAGAGTTTTTCCACCGGGACGATGGCCTCGTTGGCGGCGATCTGGAACACGCTGTCGGCCGAGGTGTAGACGATCAGCGCGCCGGTGCGGGCGTGCTCCTCGCCATAATCGCGGATGACCTCGGTGCCGGAATAGGGCTTGTTGCACAGCACCTTGTAGCCGGTTTTGGCCGTGAAAGCGTCCAGCAGCTCCTGCGGGAAACCGTCCGGGAAGGTGGGCAGCGCCTCGGCGCTGAGCAGGCCGGCGATCTCCCAATGGCCGATGGTGGTATCCTTGCCGGCGCTGGCCTCGCGCAGGCGCGCGAAGCTGCCGACGGGCTGCGCCGCGGGCGTGCCGCAGCTTACGCCGTCCAGGTTAAACAGCCCCAGCTCGGCCAGGTGGTCCCCCTTGAAATTCGGGTGCGCCGCAATGGCGGCCAGCGTGTTGGCGCCGGCGTCGCCAAACTGCGCGGCGTCCGGCTCGGCCCCGATGCCGAAGCTGTCCAGTACGATCAAAAAGACACGTTTTGCCATATCTTGCGTTCTCCTTGGCGAATTTGCCCTGTAAAAGTCGTATATGTATGTTCCATTATACCCGAAACTGCGGCAAAAGTAAAATGCAATTCGCATTTTGGCGGCGCGCCGGGGCGCCGCGGGCGTAAAATGTGGGTAAAAGGCGCAAGAAAGGGCTTGTTTCCCCCTGTCGAAATGTTGTATAATGATACCGAACTATGAGTTTACTATCATGGAGGCATGTGTGTATGCGTAAGACAAAGATCGTTTGTACGTTGGGTCCCGCGACCGACAAGCCCGGTATCCTGCGCCAGCTGCTGGAGAACGGCATGAATGTTGCGCGGTTCAACTTCTCCCACGGGGACCATGCGGAACATAAGGGCCGCCTGGACACCCTGCGCGCCCTGTGCGCCGAGATGGACCTGCCCGTGCCGGCCATGCTGGACACCAAAGGCCCCGAGATCCGCCTGGGCACCTTTGTCAACGGCACCGAGACACTGACCGCCGGCCAGAAGTTCACGCTGACCACCCGCAAGGTGGACGGCACCAACGAGATCAGCTCGGTCACCTACAAAGACCTGCCCCATGACGTGGAGCCGGGCGGCCGCATCATGCTGGACGACGGTTTGATCGAACTGCACATCGACCAGGTCACCGACACCGACATCCTGTGCACCGTGCAGAACGACGGCGTCATCAAGACCAAGAAGGGCGTCAACGTGCCCGGCGTGCATCTTTCGATGCCGTACATGAGCCAGCGCGACCGCGACGACATCCTGTTTGGCATCGAGCAGGGCTTTGACCTGATCTCGGCCAGCTTTACGCGCAACGCGCAGGACATCATGGAGATCCGCCACCTGCTGGACGAAAACAACTGCTCGATGCGCATCATCGCCAAGATCGAGAACCGTGAGGGCATCGACAACATTGACGAGATCCTGACTGTGGCCGACGGCATCATGGTCGCCCGCGGCGATATGGGCGTCGAGATCGACTACGCCGAGATCCCCGCCATCCAGAAGCATCTGATCGACCGCGCAATGGGCGCGGGCAAGATCTGCATCACCGCCACGCAGATGCTGGATTCCATGATGAACAACCCCCGCCCCACCCGTGCCGAGATCACCGACGTGGCCAACGCCATCTACGACGGCACCGGCGCGATCATGCTTTCGGGCGAGACGGCCGCCGGCAAATACCCGGTGGAAGCGCTGAAAGCGATGGCTACCATTGCCGAAACGACGGAGGCCGACTCCAACTTCGAGAGCCTGGTCCACCATTCCGCCAAGCCGGACACCCACCTGACCATCAGCGCCGCCGTAGGCCACGCCGCCTGCACGACGGCCGCCGACATCGGCGCTTCGGCCATCATCTCGGCCTCCAAGAGCGGCGAGACCGCCCGCCTGCTGAGCCGGTTCCGCCCCGACACGCAGATCATCGCCTGCGTGCTGGATGAGCGCACCCGCCGCCAGATGAACGTCTACCGCGGCATCACCCCGCTGCTGATGGGCTACGCCAACTCCACCGACGAACTCATCAACATGTCGGTCGACGCGGCTGAAAAGGCCGACCTGGTCCAGTCCGGCGACCTCGTCGTTGTGACGGCGGGCGTGCCGGTGGGCGTTTCGGGCACCACCAACATGATCAAGATCCACATGGTGGGCGACACGCTGCTGGCCGGCGTCGGCATTGGGCAGCACAACGCCAAGGGCGAGGTCTGCGTCTGCCGCAGCGCGCGCGAGGCCGCCGAAAAGCTCAAACCCGGCCAGATCATGGTCGTGCCCTTTACCACCAACGATATGCTGCCCTACATGCGCCAGGCCGCCGGCATCATTGCCGAGGAAGCCGGCACCAACAGCCATTCCGCCATTGTGGGGCTGACGCTGAACAAGGCCGTCATCGTGGGCGCCACCTTTGCCACCCGCACGCTGAAGGACGGCATGAAGATCTCGATGGACTGCGTGCGCGGCGTCGTGCAGGCCATGCCGGACTGAGGACCCTGCCATGGAACGCATCGCCAGTTTTTGCGTCGACCACACAAAGCTGCTGCCGGGGATGTATCTTTCGCGCCAGGACGGCCCGGACGGCGCCATCCGCACCTGGGACATCCGCATGAAGCGCCCCAACCAGGGGCAGTACCTCTCCCCCGCTGCGGCGCACACGCTGGAACATCTGTTCGCCACCTACGCGCGCAACAGCCGCTATGCGCAGGGCGTCGTCTACGTCGGCCCCATGGGCTGCCTGACCGGCTTTTACCTGCTGACCACCGGCTTGACCGACGCCGAGGCGCTGGACCTGGTGCGCAGCGCCTTTGCCTGGATGGCCGAGTATGACGGCGAGATCCCCGGCGCGTCCGCGGTCGAGTGCGGCAACTACCGCATGATGGACCCTGCGGCCGCCCGCCAGGAAGCCGCCGCCATGCTGCCGGTGCTGCAGGCGCTGGACGCCGGCCACCTGCGCTACGACGCATAAAAAATACAGCTTATGCCCGGGCTGCCCACGGCAGCCCGGGCTTTTGCATGCGCAAAACCGCCCCGCAGGCAACGGTGTGCCTGCGGGGCGGTTTTTGGTTTTATGGAGTGATACAGGAGATCGTGCTCAGATCAGCGCGGCGGTGATCAGGGCCATCTTGTAGACTTCCTCGGCGTTGCAGCCGCGGGACAGGTCGTTGATGGGCGCGTTGAGGCCCTGCAGGATGGGGCCGTACGCCTCAAACCCGCCCAGGCGCTGCGCGATCTTGTAGCCGATGTTGCCGGCGTTGATGTCGGGGAAGATGAAGGTATTGGCGTAGCCCGCCACCGGGGAACCCGGCGCTTTGAGCTGGCCGACTTCCGGCGCGACGGCGGCGTCGAACTGCAGCTCGCCGTCGACTTTCAGTTCGGGGTGGTCGGCCTGCACGCGGGCCGTGGCGTTGCGCATCTTGTCGACGCTGTCGCCCTTGCCGGAACCCTTGCTGGAGTAGGACAGCAGCGCCACGCGCGGGTCAATGCCGAAGATCGCGGCGGTGCGGGCGGTCTCGACGGTGCACTCGACGACTTCGTCCTCGCTGGGGTCGATGTTGATGGCGCAGTCGCCCATCGCCAGGCTCTCGTCGCCGCGCATCAGGATAAAGCAGGAGCTGACCGACCGGATGCCGGGCTTGCATTTGATGAGCTGCAGCGCCGGGCGCACAGTGTCGGCCGTAGAGTAGGTCGCGCCGCCCAGCAGGCAGTCGGCCTTGCCCATCTTGACGAGCATCGTACCGAAGTAGTTGGATTTGGCCAGCGCCGCGCGGCACTGTTCCTCGGTCATTTTGCCTTTGCGCAGTTCCACCATCTTGGCGACCATCTCGTCAAACCCTTCGTAGGCGGCGGGGTCCAGGATCTCGGCGCCGGTGATGTCAAAGCCGCCGTCGGCCGCGGCTTTCTGCACGGCATCGGGCGCGCCCAGCAGGATCACGCGCAGCGTCTTGCCCGCCAGCAGGCGGCTGGCCGCCGACAGGATGCGCGCGTCGGTGCCCTCGGTAAAGACGATGGACTTGGCCTCACCCCGCAGCTTTTCTTCAAACCTTTCAAAGATGGACATAGGAAAAACGACCTCCCTGTTTTGTACGCCGCATTGCCCTTTACAATGCGCTTTTCTGCCCACATTATAGCATCGAATTTTGGCTTTTGCAAAGGCGTTGCACACACAACGGCCCGATTGCGCAATAAATATGCGAAACCGGGCCGAAAAGCAAGATACATTGCAAAGTTAATAAAATATCAAAGGCTGCCTGCGAAGTTTTGTCACTTCTGCCGCGGCGGTTCGTAGCCGTAGGCGCGGTAAAACGCGGCGATGTCGGCCGGGCTGCGCACGACGACGGCCTGCAGCAGCTTGCCGGTCTGCGCGTCGAGGAAGCCGACGAGCGTCTCGCCGGTGCAGACGCTGCTCTGCGTCGTGATGTCGCGCGCACCAAAGCCGGGCGGCGGCGTCAGCGCCGCGCCCTGCTTTTGCTTTTTCCAGCGGTCAAACCACATAGCCCCTGCCCCACAGCGCCGCCAGCAGCAGCTGGATGACCAGGATCAGCGGCATGCCGACGACAAAATACCAGTGTTTGGTCTTATGGCGGCAGGCATACATGCCCGCCCAGGCGCCCAGGCTGCCGCCCAGCAGCGCCACGCCGAACAGCGTGCGCTCCGGCACACGGCGGCTGTGCGTCTGTGCCAAAAACTTATCCAGCGCCATCAGCGCAAAACCCGCCACATTGGCGGCGATGAGATACAAACTGATCATTTCCATGCCCGCATTATACCGCAGGCGGGCGGTTTTGTCCAGCTTTTACAGTTCCACGACCTGTGTGGCGATGGCGTCGCGGAACGCGCGGTCGTGCTCGACAAAGACCATGGCGGGCGCAAAATCGCGCAGCAGCGCTTCTATCTGCATGCGCGCATACAGGTCGATGTAGTTGAGCGGTTCGTCCCAGACGTACAGATGCGCGCGCTCGCACAAACTGCGCGCCAGCAGGATCTTTTTCTGCTGCCCGGCCGACTGTTCCTGCATCGGCTTTTCAAACTGCACGCGCGCAAAACCCATCTTGCGCAAAATGGCCTTGAACAGGCTTTCATCGATACCGGCCTGCTGCGCGTAATCAGTCAGCGAGCCGTGCAGGAACGAGGCGTCCTGCGGCACGTACGAGATAACGAGCCCCGAGGCGACCGTCACCTCGCCGCTGTGGGCGATGGGCTGCCCCAGCAGCAGTTTGAGCACGCTGCTTTTGCCGCAGCCGTTGCGCCCGGCCAGGGCGATGCGCTGCCCGCGGCGCACGGTGAAGGACACCGGCGCGCAGACCGCGCAGCCGTCATAGACCGGCGCCACGTCGGAAAACGCCGCCAGCGTATCGCTGTGGTAGTGCAAGGGGGAAAGTTTGAGGTCCTCGACCCATTCGCTGTTTTGCAAAAGGCCGGCCTTTTCTTCCAGCGCGCGCTGCTGGCGCGCCTCAATGACTTTGGCGCGCTTCATCATCTTGGCCGCCTTGTGGCCGACGAAGCCGCGGTCCACAGGGCCGCTGCCGTACTTGGCGGCCTCGGCCCGGTCAGACCAGGCGGCCGTGCGGCGGGCGGCGGTCTGTAACGCGCGGATGTCCTTTTTCAGCCGCTCGCTGCGGGCGGCTTCGGCCTGCTGGCGGGCGTTGAAATTCTGCCACCAGCTGGAAAAGTTCCCGGCCTGTACCTCGATGTCGGCCCGGTTGAGCGACAGGATATGGTCCACGCAGCCGTCGAGGAAGCGGCGGTCGTGCGAGACCAGGATAAACCCTTTTTTCTTTTTCAGGTAGGCGGCCAGTTTGTCCCGCGCTTCGGCGTCAAGATGGTTCGTCGGCTCGTCGATGAGCAGAAAATGCCCCTGCCGCAAAAACAGCGCGGCCAGCAGCACCTTGGTCTGCTCGCCATGGGAAAGCGTGCCGAACGGCCGCCACAGTGCCCCCTCGTCGACGCCCAGCAGCGTGAGTTCGCGCAAAAACTGCCAGGGCTCGGCCTCGGGGCACAGTTCCGGCAGCAGCTCCTGCGTGCAGCAGGCGGCGTCCCGCACCGGGTACGGGAAATAGTCGAACGGCACGGGCGCCGTGATCGTGCCGCTGTAGGCGTAACGGCCCAGCAGCAGCTGCAAAAACGTCGTCTTGCCGCGGCCGTTGCGGCCGATGAAGCCCAGCTTCCAGTCGGTGTCGATCTGGAAGCTGACATGCTCAAAAATGGGATCGTAGCTGGACGGGTAGCTGAAACTTAAGTTTTCGACCCGGATCATTGCCATAGGGCATCCCTCCTTCGGGTGGTAAAAAAATAAGAGCCGCAGGAAAAGTCTCCTGCAGCTCACACCCGCAGCGGCCGCGCACCGCCGGGCACGGCGGCGCAAAGCCCTGCTAGATCGTGGGGGCAAAAGGGTACAACTTTCCTGCACAGGCTGCGGCCGGCCCGCCCGCAGGCAGCGCCGCCGCACACAGTTTAGCAAGAAAGCTGCTTCATCCTTTCCCCTCTTTTCGCAATGTTCTGTCTGTAACGGTACCACAGGCGCGCGGCTTTGTCAAGGGCGGGGTTGCCCTGGGAAGGCAAAACTGGTATCGGTGCGCTTTTTCTGCGACGGGTTGACATTTTCCTTGGGCCGTGCTACACTGTTATTAGCCTCATCCGACGACGACTGCTTTGCAGTCCGGGCCTTAGAGCCCTTAACGCCAGATGAGGCGTCTTTTTTTTATTTAACTTGGATCATAGGCGGTGTTGGCTTGCCGTTTTTTCCAAACACATCACCAACCGGCGCCCCCCTGCATCTTGCATTTTCCGCCGTTGTATGGTATTCTATTTGGCGAACCAAGGCGGTTCCGTTCCGACGAGGCCAATTTGAAGCCGAAGGAACTGAACGCGGCCTTGGTTATTTTTGTGTCCGGGGACGCATACACCACGTTGCCCTTTCTCTGAGATCTTTTGAGGTTTGCGTCTTTCGCAAAGGCGCGGCTTTCCATAGCTTTTTCGCAAACAACAAAAACACCACGCTCGAAAGCGTGGTGCTCAGTCTGCCGCATGGTGTCCCCGGTCAAAATTTATACGTTTCTACGTCAAAATTTCCGGGGTTCGACCACGTTGCACTTGGTGGAGCTGACGGGAGTCGAACCCGTGTCCGAAAAGAAAACGGTTAGAGTATCTCCGGGCGCAGTGTGTTTATTGATTTCCCTTGGCGCGGGCGAGCACACACGCGCTGCGCCTTGGTAGCTTCATGAGTTCATGCCGGGCCGCAAAGCTTAGGCCCGTTCACGTTCAGTGCCTGATCGACGCCCTGACCCCGCGCGGCACTGACGCGGGCAGGACGGTCGCGCCTAATCAGGCAGCGACGGCAACAGTATCAGTGTTGTCAGTTACTTTTGTTTGGCGCTTTTATCGTGGCGCGCCGCCACGGCCCGCTGCTCACGCCTTTCTCTCCCCGTCGAAACCATTACAGCCCCGTATCTTCGGCGGGCAAGCCCGCCGGGAAAGCAAACGTTACAGCTTTTATAAAACCCGTCAGCGCTGCGTTTTCAGCGCGCGGTCGATGTCGCGCTTGGCGTCGCGCGCGGCGGCGCTGGCGCGTTTATCGTACAGTTTTTTGCCCTTGCAAAGGCCCAGTTCCAGCTTGACGCGCCCGCCCTTGAAATACAGCGAGAGCGGCACCAGCGTGTAGCCCTGCAGTTTGATCTGCTGGCCCAGGCGGCGGATCTCGGCCTTATGCGCCAGCAGGCGGCGCGGGCGGCGCGGGTCTTTGTTGAAGATGTTGCCCTGCTCATACGGGCTGATATGCATGCCCTTGACGATGAGCTCACCGCCGTCGATGTCCGCCCAGGAATCCTTGAGGTTGACCCCGCCGGCGCGCAGGCTTTTGACCTCGGTGCCGACGAGCTCGATGCCGGTCTCGAGCGTTTCGATGACAAAGTATTCGTGGCGCGCCTCGCGGTTTTGGGCGATCACCTTTTTGCCGGTCTTATCCCCTGCCACGGGGCACACCTCCTTTTCTGCGCATTGGCACTGCGTGGGGTACGATTATAACGCAGCCGCGCACAAAAGTCAAGTCACAGCTCGCCGCGGCCCTGCATGGCGCGGTACAGCGTCGTCTCGTCGGCATACTCCAGGCTGGAGCCCACCGGCAACCCGTAGGCCAGCCGCGTAGCCTTGACGCCCAGCGGCTTGATGAGCTTGGCCAGGTACATGGCGGTGGCTTCGCCCTCCACCGTGGGGCTGGTGGCCATGATGACCTCCTTGACGGTATCGTTGAGGCGGGCCAGCAGCTCCTTGATGCAGAGCTGCTCGGCCCCGATGCCGTCCATGGGCGAGATCAGGCCGTGCAGCACATGGTACAGGCCGTTATACTCGTGCGTGCGCTCGATGGCCTTGATGTCGCGCGGGCTTTCGACGACGCAGATGACGCTGCGGTCGCGCTTGGGCGACGCGCAGATCTTGCAGACCTCCCCCGCCGTGTAGTCCTGGCAGACGCGGCAGCGGTGCAGATCTTTTTTGGCGTGCTCAATGGCTTTGGCCAGTTCCATCGCCTGCTCGTTGGACATCGACATCACCTCGTACGCCATGCGCGTGGCGCCCTTGCGGCCGATGCCCGGAAACCGCGCAAACTGGTCGACGAGGTTTTCCAGCGGTTCTATATTTTGCGGCATGGCGCGCGCCCTCAGCCCAGGCCGGGGATGTTCATCCCGCCGGTCAGCCGGCCCATCTCTTCCTCAGAGTCTTTGTCGACGGCCGCCACGGCGCTGTTGACGGCGGCGGCGATCAGGTCCTCGAGCATTTCGAGGTCGTCGGGGTCCACGGCTTCGGGTTTGATGTGCACGGCGGTGATCTCATGCTTGCCGGTCATCGTCACGGTGACCATTTCGCCGCTGGCGGTGCCGGTATACTCTTTGGCTTCCAGCTCCTCCTGCTTGGCGCGGATCTCGTCCTGCATTTTCTGCACCTGGCGCATCATCGCGTTGGGGTCGGGGCGGCCGTAGCCTTTGGGCAGTCTTGCTTTCATAAAAAGTCTCTCCTTACGGTTTTATTTCTCCTCGATCTGGACGTCCACGCCCAGCGCCTGCATCGTCTGCAGCGTCTGGTCGACGGACACCCCGGCCGGGTCCTGCGTGTCCTGCTGCGGCGGCTCATAGGGGCCGATGCCGCAGGAAATGCGGGTGACTTTATAGATCGTTTCCTTCAGCTTTTTGCTGACTTCGCGGTTGCCGCGGATGTAATCGCGGAAGGCGTCGCTGCACTCAAACAGCACATGCGCGCCGTCGTAATACGCTTTGGTGCCGCGCAAAAACGAGATCAGCATCGCGTCGTTTTCCTCAAGGTCCGCCAGCACCAGGCTCCACTGCGGGAAGGGCTCCAGCGGTTTTTTGATCTTGGGCGCGGGCGGTCTGGCGACAGCCTGCGCCGGCTGCGGGGCGGGCGCGGCAGCGGGCTGTGCCGCCGCGGGCGCGGGGCGCAGCTCCGGCTGCAGGAACGCAGGTTCCTCCTCCGGCGGGGGCGGCACGTCCGCATCCTCCGGCGCAGCGGGCGGCGCGGGCTGCACCGTAGCCGGGGCGCTTTGCACCGGCGGGACGACGGCCTGCGTGGGCGGCGCGGCGGAGATGGCCTGCGGCGCCGGGGCGGCCGCGAACGGCTGCGGCGCGGCGGGCTGTGCGGGCTGCGGCGCGGCGGCCGGGCTGGCCGATACCGCTGCCTGCGGCTGCGTCAGCGAGAACACCGCCAGTTCCAGCTCGATGCGCTGGTCGGTGCCGCGCCCCATGTTTTCCAGCGCCTTTCCAAAGGCGTTGATGGCGCGCACAGCCTCGCTTTGCGGGAAGTCCTTGCGTTGGGCGTAGGCGGCTTCTTCCTCGGGCGAAACGCCGCTGAGCAGCCCGGCCCCGCCGGGCAGCGAGGAGAGCATCAGGTTGCGGTAATGCCCGGCCAGCTCCATGCACAGGCGGCGCATATCGACGCTTTGCTGGCGCAGCGCGGCGATCTCCTCCAGCGCCTGGACCGGCTCGCGCGCGGCGATGGCGTCGCTGATGGCGAACAGGTACCCGCGGTCGGTCACGCCAGCCATGCGGCGCACCAGCGCTTCGTCGACGTGGTTGTCGACGCCGGCGCAGGTGTCCAGGATGGACAGCGCGTCGCGCATGGCGCCGTCGGCCAGGCGGCCGATGAGCTGTGCCGCGCCGGGGGCGAGGTCGATCTGCTCCTGCCCGGCGACGTAGGCCAGGCGGGCGGCGATGTCCTGCGCCGTGATGCGCGCAAAGTCATACCGCTGGCAGCGGCTGAGGATGGTGACGGGGACTTTTTGCACCTCGGTGGTGGCCAGGATGAAGATGACATGCTCGGGCGGTTCTTCCATCGTTTTGAGCAGGGCGTTGAACGCCTGCATCGAGAGCATGTGCACCTCGTCGATGATGTATACTTTGTAGCGGCACACCGACGGCAGGTAGGCGACTTCGTCGCGCAGGTCGCGGATATCGTCGACGCCATTGTTGGAGGCGGCATCCATCTCGATGATATCGAGGATCGCGCCGCTGTCGATGCCTTTGCAGACCTCGCACTGGCAGCAGGGGTCGGGGCTGGTATGGTCCAGGCAGTTGACGGCCTTGGCAAAAATTTTGGCGCAGGTCGTCTTGCCGGTGCCGCGCGTGCCGGTGAACAGGTAGGCGTGGCCGATGCGGCCGGCGGCGATCTGGTTTTGCAGCGCCGTGACGATGGGCTGCTGGCCCACAACGTCGGCAAAGCGCTGCGGACGCCATTTGCGATACAATGCGCGGTACACCGGCACACCCCCTTTGCGGTCCCTCAAGAAAAAAGCGGGCAGAGCACGCGGCTGCGCCGCTTTGCATACAGATGCAGGCTTGCCGCAGCACTGGGCAAGCGCCGCTTAATGCTGCTCGGTTCCCCGCCTGACATGGTTCACAGGCTGCCCACGCACGGGGCCCACATCTGTATGCAAAACAGCGCAATGCAGCCCTGTCCGCAACTCATATTATACACGATACCCGCTGCAAATGCAAGCGTTGGTTTTTGGCAGTTTGGGGCGGGCGGTCAGCGCCGCTGCGCCGCGCGGCGCGGGTAGTAAACGCCGTCCGGCGCGCGGCACAGCGTCACGCCGAACACCTTATCCAGCACGCCGGCGGCAAAAAGCGCCTGCGGCGCATCGAACGCCGCCAGCCCTCCCTCTGCCAGCACGGCCACGCGGTCGCTGTATTGCAGCGCCTGCGCGAGATCGTGCAATACCAGCACGACAGCGTGCCCCTGCGCCGCCAGGGCGCGCAGGCGCTCCAGCAGTTCAAACTGGGCCGAAACGTCCAGGTAGGCCGCCGGTTCGTCCAGCAAAATGGCCGCGCTGCCCTGCGCCAGCGCCATAGCCAGGTAGACGCGCTGGCGCTCGCCGCCCGAAAGTTCGCGCACGTCCCGCCCGGCCCAACGCGCAACGTCGGTCTGCTGCATGGCCTGCTCGACAGCGGCGCGGTCGGCGGCGGTCATCTGGCGCGAAAAGCCCAGGTACGGGAACCGTCCGTGCCCGACCAGCGCCCGCACCGTGATGCCCGGCACAGGGCGCGTCTGCGGCATAAACGCCACGGTGCGCGCCAGTTCTTTGCGGCCATACGCCGCAAGCGGGCGGCCCTGCAGCAGGATCTGCCCGCCGGCCAGCGGCAGCTGCCGCGCCATGGCTTTGAGCAGCGTCGTTTTGCCGCAGCCGTTGGGGCCCACCAGCGCTGTGACCTGCCCGGGGCGCACGGCGAAGCTGAGGTCTTGCAGCACCGGCGCGCCGCCGTAGCCCACCGTGACGTGTTGCAGCTCAAACATAGATCCGCCCCCTTTTGCGCAGCAGCAGGCTGAGGAAAAACGGCCCGCCGATGAGCGAGAGCAGGATGCCCACCGGCAGCTCAAACGGGGCGAACAACAGCCGGGCCGCCAGGTCGCACAGCGTCACGAGCGCCGCGCCCAGCAGCGCGGCGGCAGGCAGCAGCACCCGGTGGGCGCCGCCGGCCCATTTGCGCGCGATGTGCGGCGCCAGTAGCCCCACAAAGCTGAGCAGCCCGGCAAAGCTGACGGCCGCCCCGGCCAGCAGCGCGGCGGCCAGGATGCCCAAAAAGCGCGTGCGGCCCACAGCGAGGCCCAAAGAGGCGGCGCTTTCCTCGCCCAGGCAGAGCACGTCGAGGTCGACGGCCAAAACCAGCGCCAGCGCCAGCCCCGCCGCGCCGTAGGGCGCAGCGCCGGCCAGCATGCGCAGCGTCACGCCGGAAAGCCCGCCCGTCAAGAACCCGGGCGAGGCAGCCGCCAGCTCCGGCCAGAGCAGTTTAAGCGTGTTGATACCGGCCGTGAGCATGCCGCTGACCGCCAGGCCCGCCAGCACCAGCGTCGTGCGCGAAAGCCCTGCCCGCCAGGCCAGCAGGTAGACGAGCACGGCGCAGCCCAGCGCGCCCAAAAACGCGGCGAACTGCGCCGCCCCCGGCACAGCGGGCGCCAGCGCCATGGCCAGCAGCGCAAAAAAACCAGCCCCGGCGTTGACGCCGATGACGTTGGGGCTGGCCATGGCGTTATTGAGCACCGCTTGCAGCAGCACGCCGGCCGCCGCCAGCGCCGCCCCGGCAAACAGCCCGGCCAGCACGCGCGGCAGCCGCACATAGGCCACGACGCGCCAGACGGTATCGGCGGCATCCCGCGCGCAGAGCGCCCGCCACAGCTGGGCGGGCGTATACGGCTGGCTGCCCAGGCAGAGCCCGGCCGCCGCGGCGCCCAGCACGGCCAGCGCCAGCGCGGCCAGCACCGCCCCGGTTTTGTGGGTGCGCAAAGTTTCCATGCAGACCTCTCTTGCAAATACAAAAAACGGCCGTGCCGGGGGATGCGCGGTTCACAGCCCCCCGGCGGCCTGTTTGAATTTTTGGCAGTACAGCTGCTGGATGCCCGGCAAGCTGCCCAAGCCCTGCAGCGTGCAGCGCACCGTAAACCCGGCCGCCTGCAGCCGGGTCTGCCAGCTGGCAGGGCTTGGCCCCGCCAGGTCGCGGCAGGCGTGCGCGCCGGCCCCCAGCAAAAACGGCATCAGGTGGACGCGGCGGCTGCCGGTGCCATGCAGCGCGGGCAGCACGTCGTCCAGCGCGGGCCAGCCGTGCAGCACCGCCACCAAAACATCCTGCCGCCCCTGCAGCGCAAAGACGCCCTGCAGCGCCGGGTAGACGACGCCGGCAAAACGGCCGGCGCCATGCCCGGCCAGCAGCAGCGTTTCGCCGGGCTGCGGCGGGCAGGCTTCGGCGACGGCGCGCACCGCGGCCACCAGGTCGGCGTTGCAGGCCAGCAGCGGCTCGCCCACCCGCAGGTGTTCAAACTTTCCCGCATAGGCGGCGGCTTCGGCACAGAGGGCTTCGTAGTCCTGCCCGTACAAAAGGTTCGTGGGCTGCACGACGACGGTGCGGCAGCCGGCGGCGGCGAGTTTTTCCAGCGCCTGGGTGGCGCTGTCGGCCGGCAGGCCGTTTTGCGCCATCCGCGCGCGCATAGCAGGGCTGGTGACGGCGCGCGCAAAGGCCCAGCCGGGCGCGGCCGCTTGCAGCGCGGCCTCGACGGCGGCGCGGTCGGCGCGCGGGCGCGGGTCCACCGCGCCGTACCCGGTGCAGAGCAAGGCGTTTTGCATACGTCCTCCCCCGCTGCCCGTCAACCCAGGATGGCCTTGGCCAGGTCGGCGCTGGCCTTGGCGTCCTTGCAGTAGAAATCGGCCCCGATCTGTTTGGCGTAGGCCGGCGTCAGCACCGCGCCACCCACCCAGACCTGGCAGGGCAGCCCGGCTTCGTGCAGCGCGTCGATGGTCGCTTTCATGTTGGGCACCGTCGTCGTCATCAGCGCCGAAAGCCCCACCAGTCTGGCCCCGGTGGCGCGCACGGCTTCCACGACGCGTTCGGGCGGCACGTCGCGGCCGAGGTCCAGCACGTCGTAGCCGTAGTTTTCCAAAATGACGCGCACGATGTTTTTGCCGATGTCGTGCACGTCGCCCTGCACGGTGGCCAGCACGATCTTGCCTTTGCCCGCGCCGCCCGGCTGCCCCTGCGCGGCGATGGCCGCCTTGACGGCCTCGAACGCGGCCTGCGCGGCGGTGGCCGCCTGCAGCAGCTGCGGCAGAAAGACGGTGCCTTTCTCGAACCCGTCGCCAACGGCGTCCAGCGCCGGGATCAGTGAGGTGTTGACGACCGCCAGCGGCTGCTGCGTGCTCAGCGCGGCCTCGGCGGCGGCGCGGGCTTCGTCCTGCAAGCCGCGGCGCACCGCCTCAAACAGCGCGTCGCCGCCGGGCGCATTTTGCGGCGCGGCCGGGGCGGCGGCCACCGCCTGCGTTTGCAGCTGGACGTTGGCGTAGGCCTGCACGTAGGCGGCGCTCTGCGGGTCCTGGGCCGTCAATACGCGGTAGGCGCGCACGGCGGCCATCATCTCGGGCGTGTTGGGGTTCATGATGGCAAGGTCCAGCCCGGCGGCCATCGCCATCGTCAAAAACGTTGTGTTGAGGTAACCGCGGCAGGGCAGCCCAAAGCTGATGTTGGACACCCCCAGCACCGTGCGCACGCCGAGCTCCCGCTTGCAGCGCGTCAGCGCCTGCAAAGTCTGGGCCGCGCCCTCCTGCTGGGCGCTGGCGGTCAGCGTCAGGCAGTCGATGTAGACGTCCTCGCGCGGGATGCCGGCGGCGTCGGTGGCCGCCACGATGCGGCGCGCGATGGCCAGGCGGCCCTCGGCGTCGTCGGGGATGCCGTGCTCATCCAGCGTCAGGCCGACGACGGCCGCACCGTACTTTTTGCACAGCGGCAGGATGGCGTCCAGCGTTTTTTGCTCGCCATTGACGGAATTGACGATGGGCTTGCCGTTGTAGACGCGCAGCGCGCGCTCCAGCGCCGCCGGGTCGGAGGAATCCAGCTGCAGCGGCAGGTCGGTGACGGCCTGCAATTCGCAGACCAGGCGTTCCAGCACGGCGGCTTCGTCGATGCCGGGCAACCCGGCGTTGACGTCCAGCACCTCGGCCCCCGCTTCGGCCTGGGCCACGGCCTGGGCGCAGGGGTAGGCGCTGTCGCCCGCCCGCAGAGCCTGCTGCAGCCGTTTTTTGCCGGTGGGGTTGATGCGCTCGCCCACGACGGTGATGCCGTCGACTTCGACAAAGCGCACCGGCGTGCACAGGCAGCTGCGGCGCAGCGGGATCTTCTGCGCGGGGGTCTGCACCGCAAACGCGGCGCGCAGCGCGGCGATGTACGCCGGCGTGGTGCCGCAGCAGCCGCCCAGCATGGATACGCCGGTGGCGGCATATGCCTGCATCTGGCGGGCAAATTCTTCGGCCGTCAGGTCGTAGCTGCCGTCGAGGTTGGGCAGCCCGGCGTTGGGTTTGACGAACACCGGCACCCCGGCCGGCACCGTGCGGCACAGGCGCTGGGCAAAGGGCAGGATCTCCTGCGGGCCGAGCGAACAGTTGATGCCGACGGCATCCGCCCCCAGGCCCGCCGCCGTGACGGCGTAGCTTTCGACCGTGCAGCCGGTGAAGGTGCGGCCGTTTGCCTCAAAACTCATCGAGGTGAACACCGGCAGGGCGCTGTTTTCTTTGGCGGCCAGCACCGCGGCTTTGAGTTCGTACAGGTCGGTCATCGTCTCGATAAAGACAAAGTCCGCCCCGGCCGCCGCGCCGGCGCGCACGATCTCGGCAAAGACGGCGCAGGCATCGGCAAACGGGAGCGTGCCGGCCGGGGCCAGCAGCTCGCCCAAAGGGCCGATGTCCAGCCCGACGAGCGCGCCGCAGGGCGCGGCCGCCTGTTTGGCGCAGGCGATGGACGCCGCCACGACTTCGGCCACCGTATGGCCGCTGCCCGCCAGCTTGCGGGCGTTGGCGCCAAAGGTGTTGGCCAGCAAAAGCTCCGCCCCGGCCGCCGCATACTCGGCATGGATGGCCGTGAGCGTCTGCGGCATTTCCAGGGCGGCCAGTTCCGGTTTTTGGCCGGGCTGCAGCCCGCGTTTTTGCAGTTCGGTGCCCATGGCGCCGTCCATAAAGACAAAACGGCGGCGGGCCCATATTTCCTCGATGCGCACAGGCGCTTCTCCCCTCTCGTCAGGTCGTTTTGGCAAAACAGGTCGTGCCCTGTTTGCGGTAGGCGCAGGTCTGCCGCAAATGGCAGGTCGCGCAGCCGGCCGGCGCGCCGGTGACGGGGTGCCCCGCCACGCCCAGCAGCGCCGTGGTGCTTTTGCGCGGGGCCAGCAGGTGCTGCGGCGTCACGGCCACACCGCAGCCGCGCACACTGTCCACCGCCAGGCAGAGTTCGTCGTTGAGCGCCAGCGGGCAGTCGCCGTAGCCCGGCGCAAAGCGCCCGGTCAGGTAACGGCCCTGCGCGGCCAGCTGTTCGCGCTGCTCACCCTCCCAGTCGTCGCAGATCTGTTCGAGCATGGCGGAAGCCAGCGCGTCGGCGCAGGCGGCCAGCGCGATGTCGGTCAGTTCCAGGCGGCGCAGCAAGGTATCCACGCCGCTGCCCAGCGTCGCGGCCAGCAGCAGCACATCGCTGCAGCCCTGCAGGTGGCGCGCCAGGTCGCTGCCGGCGTTTTGCAGCGGCAGCGCCGCGCACGGCAGCAACCGCCACACCGCGCGCGGCACAGCGGCACTGCGCACCTGCTGCTCGGCGCGGTCCAGCAGCGCCGCGGTGCGCGGGTCCGGCTGCCAGCCCGCCGCGCCCAAAAAGCGCAGCGCCATGGCGCGGTCCAGCGCCGCGGGCAGTTCGCGCCGCATTACAGCAGGTCCCGGATGCCGTCGTAGACTTTTTGCGCCACGGCGGCGTCGTTCATGGCATAGAGGTGGATGCCGTCGGCCCCGCCCTCGATCAGATCGCGCAGCTGGCGCACGGCGTAGTCGATGCCGGCGTCATACAGCGCGGCGGGGTCGTCCTGCCAGCGGGAGATCATGCGCGTAAAGTCCGACGGCAGGCTGGCCGAGGACAGCGCGACGGTGCGCTCGATCTGGCTGCGCTTGACGATGGGCATGACGCCCGCCGAGACCGGCAGCGTGATGCCCGCGCGGCGCGCCAGGTTGAGGAACCGGTAAAAGTGCATGTTGTCAAAAAACAGCTGGGTGATCAGGTGTTCCGCCCCGGCGGCCTGCTTGATGCGCAGGTTTTCGACGTCCTGGCGCAGCGTCTCGGCCTCGGGGTGGCCCTCCGGGTAGCAGGCGCCGTGCACCGAGAACCCGGGCTTTGCCTGCTTGATGAACGCCGTCAGGTCGCTGGCGTGGGCGAAATCGGCGCTTTCGGGGCGGGTGGGCGTGCGGTCGCCGCGCAGCGCCAGCACGTCGCGCACGCCGACGCGTTCGAGCTCGTCGAGGATGGCTGCCGCGCGCGCGCGGTCGTTGCCCATGCAGATCAGGTGCGCCAGCGCCGGCACGCCGCAGGCATTCTGCACGACGTCGGCCACCTCCACGGTGGAGACGCCGCCGGCCGAGCCGCCCGCGCCGAAAGTGACGCTGATAAAGGCCGGGTGCAGCGCGGCCATGGCTTGCAGCGCCGCGCGCAGCTTGTCCATCTGGGTGGTCTGCTTGGGCGGGAAACACTCGATGGAAAACACGCAGCGCTTGGCTTTGAACTGTTCGGTAATGGTCATACTTCGTCCCCCCTGTGATGCATTTTCAGGCTGCGGCGTCCTGCGCTTCCTCGTCGGGCAGGGTCGCCTGCAGCGTTCCGTTTTGGTAGGTAAAAGTAAGGGTACCCTGTTCGTCGGTGCGGTAGACGTCCACGCCACAGGCGGCGAGGCGGCGCAGCACCTCGGCATGCGGGTGGCCGTAGTCGTTATCGCGCCCGCAGCTGATGACAGCCGCCTGCGGCTGCACGACCGAGAGCAGCGCCTCGCTGCTGGAAGTGGACGAGCCATGGTGGCCCGCCTTGTACAGCACCGCGTGCAGACCGCGACCGTACGCGTCGACGAGCGCCTGTTCGGCTTCTTCCTCGGCGTCGCCGGTAGCCAGGTAGCGGAAGCCGCCCGCCGTGAACAACAGGCAGAGCGAACCGTTGTTGGCGTCGTCCTCGTCCACAGTCAGCGCGCTGCCGCCCTGCAGAACTTGCAGCGTGCCGGACCCCAGTGCAAAGCAGTCGCCCGGCGATGTTTCGGCCAGCGGCACGCCGGCGGCGGCCGCCTGTTCCAAAACGGCGCGCGGCCAGGCGGAAGATTCCCCTGCCGGCGGGTCCCACACCGGCACCAGCAGCGTTTCGACCGGCAGCGCTTCCAGCACGGCGGCCGCGCCGCCGGTGTGGTCGGCATGCGGGTGGGTCAGCACGAGGTAGCGCAGCCGCTCCACCCCGGCCAGCTGCAGGCTGCGCGCCAGCGCGTCGGCGGTATCGGCCGTGCCGGTGTCGATCAGACAATATTCGCCGTCCTGGCCGATGAGCACAGCGTCGCCCTGGCCGACATCCAGCACGGTGACGGTGGTGGGGCTGGCGGCCAGCAGTTCGGCGTCGGGTGCATCCAGCGGCACGCCGAACGTCGCGTACAGCTGCGTCCAGGTGGGCACACCGCCCTGCCCGCCCCGAAAAGCCACCACATAGGCAGATACGGCCAGCGCCAGCACCGCCAGGCAGATAAAAGCCCGGCGGGCCGTGCGCAGCCGGCGTTTAGTTTTCCTCGTACTGGCCATTCAGCTTGCGCTCCTGCCATTGGGCGCGGGTGACCAGCACCGCGCGGGGCTTGGCGCCCTCGTACGGGCCGATGACTTTTTCCTGTTCCATCTGGTCCATGATGCGGGCGGCGCGGGCATAGCCCAGCTTGCAGCGGCGCTGCAGCAGGCTCGTCGAAGCCTGCCCGGCCTCGATGACGCACTCGACCGCCTGCTCAAACATCGGGTCCAGCGCGCCGCCCTCGGCGTCGTCCTCGCCTTTTTTGCTGCCTTTTTCGGCCACGGCGCGGCGTTCCATCTCGGCGATCATCTCCTCGTCATACTGGGCCGAGGAGGTGGACTTGATAAAGCTGAGCACAGCGCTGATCTCCTCGTCGGTGACGAAGGTGCCCTGCACGCGCACCGGCTTGGACGCGCCGACGGGCAAAAACAGCATATCGCCGTTGCCCAGCAGTTTTTCGGCGCCCGAAGCGTCGAGGATGGTGCGCGAGTCGATCTGGCTGGAGACCGCGAACGCGATGCGGCTGGGGATGTTGGCCTTGATGAGGCCGGTGATGACGTCGACGCTGGGGCGCTGCGTGGCGACGATGAGGTGGATGCCGGCCGCGCGGGCTTTCTGCGCGATGCGGCAGATGTAGTCCTCGACTTCCTTGCCGGCGACCATCATGAGGTCGGCCAGCTCGTCGATGACGATGGCGATGTAGGGCAGGTGCTCCAGCCCGGCCTGCGCGGCCAGTCGGTTGTAGGCCTTGATCTCACGCACGTTATTTTCGGCAAAGAGTTTGTAGCGGCGTTCCATCTCGGCCACGCTGGCGCCCAGCGCACCGGCGGCCTTGCGCGGCTCGGTGACGACGGGCATGAGCAGGTGCGGGATGCCGTTATACTCGGCCAGTTCGACGACTTTGGGGTCGATGAGGATGAGCTTGACGTCCTCGGGCCCTGAGCGGAACAAAAAGCTGATGATGATGGAGTTGACGCACACCGATTTGCCGCTGCCGGTGGAGCCCGCGATGAGCAGGTGCGGCATCTTGCACAGGTCGGCCACCTGGGCGGTGCCGGCGATGTCCTTGCCGAGGGCCATCGTCAGCGGGCTGCGCATGTTGATGTAGTTCTGCGCCTCAAACACCGAGCGGATGTTGACGGTGGAGCGGATCTTGTTGGGCACCTCGATGCCGACGGCCGGTTTGCCGGGGATGGGCGCTTCGATGCGCACGCCCGCCGTGGCCAGGTTGAGCGCGATGTCGTCGGCCAGGCTGGTGATGCGGCTGACCTTGATGCCGGCCTGGGGCTGCAGCTCATACCGCGTGACCGAAGGCCCGCGGCAGATGTCGAGGATCTTGGTCTTGACGCCGAAACTTTCCAGCGTGTTGACGAGGGTATCGGCGTTGCGCTTCATCTCGCGCGCGGCGCCGGCTTCATCCTCGGGCGAGGTGGCGTTGAACAGGTTGAGCGAGGGGTAGCAGTAGGGCTTGGGCGGCTCCTTTTGCGCGGCAGCCAGGTCGATGGCGGCCTTGGCGGCCTGCGGCGGCGTATGCACCGGCGCGCCGGAGGAGTTGCCGACGCTGCTGCTGACCTGCAGGCGGGCGGCCTCGCCCCCCTGGGGCACAGCGAAGCTCTGCTCGGTGCCGGTGGGCTGGGCATCCAGCAGGTCGGAGAGCGGTTTGCCGGCCTGCCAGGCTTCCCCGGCCGCCTGGGCGACGTCAAAGCTGCCGCCCAGCGTGGGGATGGCCGCACCGCCCATGGCGGCGCGCAGTTCCTCCTGCGTAAGTACGCGGGTATCGCCCCGCACGCGCTCGGGCGCCGGCTGCGGCGCGGCCGGCGGTTCCGGTGCATCGGCGACCGGCACCAGCGGCGTGGCAAAATCCGCCGAGGTCTGCAGCGGGACCGAGAAGCCCTGCGTCTCTTCTTCCTCCGCCAGGCCGGCCGTGCCCTCGGCATCGTAGGGCGCATGGCCGCTGACGGCGCGGTGGATCAAAGCGTCGAGCTCGTCGCCGGCCGGGGCCTGCTGCGCGGGCTCCGGCTGCAAGGTCAGCTCAAAATCCTCCTGCGGGGCCGGCGCGGGGACCGGGGCGGGTTCCTCTTGGGGCGCATGGTAGCGCTGCGGGTCAGAAAGATGCGAGAGCGGGTCCAGCCCAAAGGTACCGCCGGGGCCGATCTCGATGCGCTGCAGCGGGTCATGGTCGATGGCCTGCTGCAGCGCCCCCTGCTCTGCCCCGGGGCCCAGGTCCACGTCAAAGGACGCGCGCGCCGCGGCGCTGTGTGGGGCCGGGGCGGCGGCCGCCCGGGGCGCAGGCTGCGCCTGGCTGCCCGGCAGGCTGCCGGTGTCGGCAATGACGTCATACGCCGGGCGGTGGCGGGCCGGGTCGCCGGGCAGCGTGCCGGTGAGTTCCTCCAGCGATTCCTCCTGCGGGGTCTCGCCAAACAGCGGCGTGTCGTAGCCGGCCTCGCGCTCGCTGCGGGCGGCCTGCAGTTTGCGGTATTGCCCGTCCACAAACTGTACGACATCGGCCGGGGTGACGGCAAAAAAGACCATCAGCCCCAGGGCGAACACCAGCAGCATGATGACGTTGGACGCCGGGCGGCCAAACAGCGCCAGCAGCGTGCCGCCGATGGGCGCGCCGAGGACGCCGCCCTCCCAAAAGCCGGTCTGGCCGCGCATATACAGCATTTTGACGATCTCCCACGCGTTGGCGTCGCTGGTGGAAACTTTGGAGAACACCACCGGCACGCCCGCGCACAGGGCCGCCATCAGCGCCACTTTGCCCGCAAAGCGCCCTACGCGGTAACCGGACGCCAGCAGATACGCCAGGTAGAGCAGAAACGGCCCCACCAGGTAGGCTATGACGCCAAACAGGCCAAAATACACCCCGCGCATGGCGCGCCAGATGTTTTGCCCCGGCACCAGCACCATCGCCACGCACAGCAGCCCCAGCCCGGCCAGCAGCACGCTGGGCAGCAGGTCGGGGGTCTGGGCGCGGCGCTGGGCGCGGCGCGACGCGGGTTTTTGGCTGCGCGCAGACGGCGCGCGGCTGCCGGAGGAACGCGCGCGCCCCGAAGAAGCGCGCCCGGATGTTGTTTTTTTGCCGCCGCCCTGGCGGGAACGAGATTGTGCCATAGTGAAACTTTCCCCTCTGTCACTGCAAAGATCTATACAAAAAACGGCTTACACGCCAAAAGCATATTCAGTGTTTATTGTAGCACGAACGGGCGGCCTTGTAAAGAAAAGCCGCCCGCTGTATTGCGCGGTTCCGTCCGCCGTGTGCCTCTTCCCTGCCGCGCTCAATGCCCGGGTGTGCGGCGCGGGGCGCGTTCGATCTCGGCATAGAGGTAGCGCAGCGCGTCGGACAGGCCGCCCAGCTCGTCGATGAGCCCCTCCTCGACCGCCTGGCGGCCGTCGAGCACGGTACCCATATCCATGACGAGTTCGCCGGTGTTGTGCATCAGCGTGGTGAACCGGCGCGCCGTGATGCCGGAATGCCCGGCCACAAAGCCGACGATGCGCTCCTGCATCTGCTCAAAATAGCGCAGCGTCTGCGGCACGCCCAGCACCATGCCGGAATGCCGCACCGGGTGCACCGTCATGGTGGCGGTGGGCACGATGAAGCTGCGCCGGGCCGACACCGCCAGCGGGATGCCGATGGAATGCCCGCCGCCCAGCACCAGCGTGGCGCTGGGTTTGCCGACCCCGGCGATGAGCTCAGCCAGGGCGAGCCCGGCCTCGACGTCGCCGCCGACGGTGTTGAGGATGACGAGCAGGCCCTCGATCTCGGGGTCCTCCTCAATATCGACGAGCTGGGGGATGACATGCTCATACTTGGTGGTTTTTTGGTTTTCGGGGGCCAGGCTGTGCCCCTCGATGGTGCCGATGACCGTCAGACAGTGGATAGCGTGCCGCCCCTTGGTGGCCGGCAGGACGCCGTCCTCGGTCATAAGGTCGTGTTCGAGGCGTTTGAGGGCCGCGCTCTCGTCGGGGTTGAGGGCGGGGCGGGTTTCGGTTTTGCGTTTGGCGTGATCGGGCATAGCGCTGCGCTCCTTTTTTGTTGGCATATTTCCCCCAGTATGCCCCGGCCGCGGCGGCGTTATGCGCCGGCGTGCGCCGCCCGCAAAAACTTAGATAAAAATTTGACAACTTAACCGCCGGTATTTATAATATCTTATAAGAGAGTTGAGTTTCCCCCTCGCGGCGCGGCCGCCGGGGCGATGTTGTGAGGGAGTAAGACCATGCCGGTACAAAATAAAGCGTCTTTGCCCGTGATCAAACGGCTGCCCAAATATTACCGTTACCTGACCAACCTTTCCGCCGACGGGCGGGAGAAGATCTCTTCCAGCGAGTTGGCCCACATGATGGGCACCACCGCCAGCCAGGTGCGGCAGGATTTCAACTGCTTTGGCGGGTTCGGCCAGCAGGGCATCGGCTACAAGGTCGACGTGCTGCGCGCCGAGATCGGCAAGCTGCTGTTTGGCGACGGCGAGCGGCTGCCCACCATTCTGATCGGCGCGGGGCACCTGGGCTCGGCCGTGTCCAGCTTTATCAGCCGCGACACCAACGGCTACCGGCTCATCGGCGTGTTCGACGTCAAGCCGGAGCTGTTCGGCCAGACGATCTGCGGGGTGCAGATCTTCCCGCTGCGCGAACTGGCGCGCTTTTGCGCCGAGCACCACCCCACGGTGGCCGTGCTGTGCGTGCCGCGCCAGAGCGCGATGGACCTGGCCGGCGAACTGGTCGAGTACGGCATCCAGGGCGTGTGGAATTTCAGCCACTATGACCTTTCGGTCGAATACCCGCAGCTGACGGTGGAAAACGTCCACCTGGGCGACAGCCTGATGAGCCTGGGGTATCGCCTGCGCAACCAGGAATAACGGAGGGGCCCCATGGCAAAACTGTATTTCCGCTACGGCGCTATGAACAGCGGCAAGACGACCGCGCTGATGCAGGTCGCCTACAACTACAAAGAGCGCGGCATGCGCGTGCTGATCTTAAAGCCGTCCATCGACACCAAAGGGCAGGACCGCATCGTCTCGCGCCTGGGCATCGAGTGCAAGGTCGATCAGCTTGTCACGCCGGAGGTGGACATCGTCGCGCTGGTCCAAGCTGATATTGCCCAAAGCGGCCCGCTGGCCTGCGTACTGTGCGACGAGAGCCAGTTTTTTACCCCCGCGCAGGCCGAACAGCTGTTTTTGGTGACGGTGGACCTGAGCGTGCCGGTGATCTGCTACGGGCTGCGGGCAGACTTTATGCTGCACGGCTTCCCCGGTTCGACCCGGCTGCTGGAGCTGGCGCATACCATTGAGGAGCTCAAGACCATCTGCGCCTGCGGGCGCAAGGCGATCTGCAACGGGCGCAAGGTCAACGGCGAGTATGTGTTTGAGGGCGCGCAGGTCGCCATCGACACCGTGGACAACGTCGAATACCAGAGCCTGTGCCCCCAGTGCTGGTACCGCGAGTACCGCGCCTTTTTAAAACGCCACGGCAAGGGCTGACGCCCGCGCCGCAGCAAAACGCCGCCCGGACCTTTGCAAAGGTCCGGGCGGCTGCTGTTATTTGTTGCGCTTGTAATACTGGCGGTACTGCTGGGGCGAAAGGCCGGTCGCGTCCTTGAACACGCGGCGGAAATGCGCCGTCGTCATAAAGCCGGTTTTTTCGGCAATGGCGGAGATGCTCTCGGCCGATTTTTCGATGCGGTTCTGCGCCTCTTTGACGCGCACGCCGTTGATGTATTCGATCAGGCTGAGGTTGGTCGATTTTTTGAACAGCCGGCTGAGGTAGTACGGGCTGATGTAAAACTGCCCGGCGATGCCGGTCAGGGTCAGTTTTTCGGCGTAATGCTGCGAGATATACGCCTGGATCTGGTCCACGATATGGTTGCTGACGCGCCCGCGCTCGCCGCCCTGCTCGCGCTGCTGGCGGCAGAGGTCTTTGAGTTCCAGCAGCAGCGTCGCCAGCATCATTTTGCGCATGGCTTCCCGCTCCTGCGAGGGGTCGCCTTCCAGCAACAGCAGCTGCTGCAGCATGCTTTGGATGTGGTTTTGCTGCTTGACGGTGATGTTGGAGAGCAGATGGTTATGCTCCTCGGTCAAAAAAGAGAAGAAATCCACCTCCGCGAAGGCGGCCGCGATCTTTTCGAGGTATTCGCGGCTGAAATTGAGCACGACGCGGCTGGAGGGCGCATCCCCCAGCGAAGCGGTCTTGTGGATCTGGTTTTCGCCGATGAGCACCACGCTGCCCGCGTTGACGATGTAGGCGGAATCCTCGATAAAATAGCGGCGGGTGCCGGCGATCTCGTAATAGATCTCAAACTTATGGTGGATGTGGAAGCTGGGCATATCAAAGCCGGTATCGCGGTCGATGCGCTCGATGAAAAAATCATCCCGCGGATCGTAGGTGTATTCAGAGACCATGGCAGACCCTCTTTTGCGTGGTATTGCCGCAGTGCGCAGCGCCGAAGCGGCTCTTTTTTGCTAATATGGATAGAATAGCACATTTTTTGTTATTTTTCAAATGGTTTTTTGCAAAAAATGTCCTTTTCTTACATCATTTGTGCAAAGCAAAAGCACCGGGTGCTGCCAGCACCCGGTGCGGGGTCAGATCTTACCTTATTGCATCAGGCCGCAGACGAGCTGGGCGTAGGCCACGGGGTCGTCGATGGGCAGCCCCGCGATGAGCAGCGCCTGGTCATAGAGCAGCTCGGCATACCGGGCGACTTTGGCGCTGTCGCCGGCCTCGTGCGCGGCTTTGAGCGCGGCGAACACCGGGTGGCCGGGGTTGAGTTCCAGCACCTTGGTGCTCTCGACGCCTTCGCCGTTGGGCATGCGGCGCAGCACTTTTTCCATCTCCATCGAGATGCCGCCCTCGCTGGACAGCGTGACGGGGTGCTCCTGCAGCGTGGGGTTGACCTTGACCTCCTTGACTTTGCCGTCCAGCGCTTTCTGGATCTCGTCAAACAGGTCCTTGTTCTCGGTGGCGGTCTGCTCGGCGGCTTTCTTTTCCTCCTCGGTCTCCAGGCCCAGGTCGCCGGCGTTGATGTTCTTGAACTCTTTTTCTTTATAGTCGTGCATCATCTGCAGGCAGAACTCGTCGACGTCCTCGGTGCACAGCAGCAGGTCGTAGCCCTTGCTCAGCACCAGCTGGGCGTTGGGCAGCTTGCCCAGGCGATCGAGGTCGTCGCCGGCCGCAAAGTAGATGCACTTCTGCCCCTCGGGCATGGCTTCGATATATTCGTCGAGGGTGACGTACTTTTTCTCTTTAGCGGACCAGAACAGCAGCAGGTCGGCCAGCAGGTCCTTGTGCATGCCGTAGTCGCCGTAGATGCCGAACTTGATCTGGCGGCCGAAGGATTTCCAGAACGTCTCGTACTTTTCGCGGTCGTTGACGAGCATGGCGTGCAGCTCGTTCTTGATCTTCTTCTCCAGGCTGTTGCGCATCAGCTTGAGCTGGGCGTCCTTTTGCAGCGTCTCGCGGCTGATGTTCAGGCTCAGGTCCTCGCTGTCGACAACGCCCTTGACAAAGCTGAAATAGTCGGGCAGCAGGTCGGCGCATTTTTCCATGATGAGCACGCCGGAAGCGTACAGCGCCAGGCCCTTCTCATACTCTTTGGTGTAGTAGTCGTAGGGCGTGCGGCCGGGGATAAACAGCAGCGCCGTATAGGTGGCCGTACCCTCGGTGCGGCTGGTGATGACACGCAGCGGGTCGGTGTAGTCCATGAACTTGGACTTGTAGAACTCGTTGTAATCCTCGTCCTTGACCTCGCTCTTGGCGCGCTTCCAGATCGGCACCATGCTGTTGAGGGTCTCGAGCTCGGTGTAGGTCTCGTACTCGGGCTTGTAGTCGTCGCCGGCATCCTCCGGTTTGGGTTTCTGGCGGGACTTTTCGCGGTACATCGTGATGGGGAAATGGATGTAGTCGCTGTATTTTTTGACAAGCCCGGCCAGCGTGTACTCGTCGAGGTAGTCGCTGTAATGCTCGGTGTCGGTATCTTCTTTCAGCACCAGGATGACCTCGGTGCCGACGTCGTCCTTGTCGGCCTCGGTCAAGGTATAGCCCTCGACGCCCTTGGACTCCCACTTCCAGGCGGTGTCTGCGCCCTGCGCGCGGGAAATAACGGTGACCTTAGACGCCACCATGAACGCCGAGTAGAAGCCGACGCCGAACTGGCCGATGATGTCGATGTTATCGCTCTGGTTTTCGGTCTTGAAATCCAGCGAGCCGGAGCGCGCGATGGTGCCGAGGTTCTTTTCGAGTTCCTCTTTGGTCATGCCGATGCCGTTGTCGCGGATGGTCAGCGTGCGGCTGTCTTTGTCGGGCTGGATGTGGATGTGCAAATCATCCTTGCCGATGCCCATGGAGGTATCGGTCAAGCTCATGAAATAGCGCTTGTCGCAGGCGTCCGACGCGTTGGAGATCAGCTCGCGCAGAAAGATCTCGCGGTTGGTGTAGATAGAATTGATCATCAGGTCGAGCAGTTTTTTGCTCTCGGCCTTAAATTGACGCATTGCCATGCAGAAAGACCTCTCTTTTGGGTAAATTAGCACTCTTTTGCTTGAACTGCTAAATGTAGTTTAGCACCCTTTGCCGTAAAGTGCAAGGCCTTTCACAAAAAATTTAAAAAGCGGGGTTTCCCCTTTTCAAACACGCCGAATTGGGGTATGCTGTAGCTAAAGACCTTTTGCGAAAAGGATGGGATGCAACGATGTCGAAATACGGCGACAAAGCCTACGAGGCATTTTTTAAAGGGTACAACTGCAGCCAGTGCGTGGCGCTGGCGTTCGCCGCCGAGATGGGCCTGACCGAGGAACAGGCGCTGAAACTTTCCTCCGGCTTTGGCGGCGGCATGGGCCGCATGCGGGAGGTATGCGGCGCGTTTTCGGGCGCGGTGCTGGTGCTGGGCGCGCTGTACGGCAACACCAACCCGGCGCTGAAAACGCAGACCTATACCGAGGTGCAGGCCCTGGCCGCGCAGTACCGCGCGCGCAGCGGCGGGGGCAGCATCGTCTGCCGCGAGCTGCTGGGCCTGAAACAGGCCGAGGGCAGCCCCGTGGCCAGCCCCCGCACGGCCGACTACTACAAAAAGCGCCCCTGCCCCGAGCTGGTGCGCCTGGCCGCCGACTTGATGGCCGAATACATAGAACAGCACCCGCGCCCGGCCGCTGACGCCGGCCAAGAGAAGGGAGACGCCCCGGTATGAAGATCTTTTTTTACGCGCTGCGCCCGTTTGATGAGCTGCCCTACTGCGAGCCCAACCGCCAAAAGTACGGCATCGACTATGCCTGGACGGCCGAGACGCCGAACCCCGGCAACCTGCAGCTGGCCGAAGGCTGCGACGCCGTGAGCACCAACCCCTGCGAGGTCCGGCCCGAATACCTGGAAGCCTTTGCCCGCATGGGCGTCAAGTACCTGCCCTGCCGCAGCATAGGCTACGACCACCTGCCGCTGGACGCCGCCAAACGCCTGGGCCTGCGCGTGAGCCACAGCCACTACCCGCCCGAGGGTGTGGCCAACTACGCCATTATGCTGATGCTGATGGCCACGCGCAAGATGAACCAGATCATGCTGCGCGCCGCCGTGCAGGACTACTCGCTGCCCGGCAAGATGGGGCGCGACCTTTCGGGGTGCACGGTGGGCGTGGTCGGCACCGGCAAGATCGGCAGCACGGTCATCCGGCATCTGAGCGCATTCGGCTGCAAGCTGCTGGCCTACGACCTGTACCCCAACGACGCCGTGCGCGCCTGGGCCGACTATGTGCCGCTGGCAGAACTGTACGCGCGCAGCGACGTGATCACGCTGCACCTGAACGCCACGCCGGAGAACCACCACCTGATCGACGCGGCGGCCATTGCCCAAATGAAGGACGGCGTGCTGCTGGTGAACACGGCGCGCGGGACGCTGATCGACCCGCAGGCGCTGGTAGAGGGCCTGGAAAGCGGCAAGATCGGCGGCGCCGGGCTGGACGTGGTGGAGGACGAAGCCGGGCTTTGCTACTATGACCGCCGCGGCGAAGCGCTGGCAAACCGCGAGCTGAACCTGCTGCGCAGTTTCCCCAACGTCATCGTCAGCCCGCACACGGCGTTTTACACCGACGTCAACGTGGCCAGCATGGTGGAAAGCGCCTTTGAGGCGACGGCCGCCTTTGCCGCCGGCCGCCCCTGCCCCTGCGAGGTGCCGCTGTGAGGGTGGAGCCCGGCCGCGCCGGCGAGACCTGGACGCTGGGGCCCGCCCTGGCCCCGGGCGAGCCGTTTCCCTTCGTCTGCGCGGGGTGCGGCGGCTGCTGCCGGGGCCGCCGCGACCTGGTGCTTTCGGGGTATGACCTCTACCGCATCGCGCGGCGGCTGCGGCTTTCGCCGCGCATCGCCGCGCACGCCTTCTGCAAAGAATACATTGCCCCGCAAAGCCTGCTGCCCGCCCTGTGCCTGACGCCCGACCCCCAGACCGGCGACTGCCGCTTTTTGGAGGGCGGGGCCTGCGCCATCCACGAGGCGCGGCCGCTGGCCTGCGCGCTGTACCCGCTGGGGCAAAGCATCGACCCGGCGGCCGGCACGGCCGAGTACCGCGCCCAGCTGCCGCTGTGCGGCGTGCAGGCCGGCGGGCGCACGCTGCGCGACTACCTGCGGGACGCCGGCATCGACGAGCGCACCGGCATCGACGTGCGCTGGGCCGCCGCCTGCACCGGGCTTTCGCAGCGGCTGCACGCCGCGGGCGGCGAAGCGCACCCGCATTTCCGCACGGCGGTGCGGCGCATCGCCCGCGCGCTGTACTGGGACTATGCGCTGGGGGATGAATTTTACCCGCAGTTCCAGCAAAACATCGCCGCCCTGCTGCCGCTGCTGGACCGGCTGCTGGCGAAACCGTGAGCTTACAAAAAACCGCTCTGCCCCTCTCAGGGCAGGGCGGTTTTTGTATGTCAGCCTTGCAGCGGCAGCGTCAGGTCCACGCGCGCGCCGCGGGGCGTGTTCTGGCCAAATTCTGCGCGGCCGCCGTGGGCCTGGACGATCTGCTCGACGACGTGCAGCCCCAGGATGTGGGGCGGTTCCTCCCCTTGTGGCGCGCCGTGCAGCGCCGCCAGCACGGCGGGCGGGTACCCGGCGCCGTCGTCGGCCAGCGTGATGTGCAGCGTCTGCCCCTGTACGCACGCCTGCACGGTGCAGTGTACGAGGCCAGGGTTGTGGCGCACGCTGTTGCCCAGGATGTTTTCCACCGCGCGGCCCAGCAGCGCCGCGTCGGCCTGCAGGGCGGCGTGCTCGGCCTCGGGGGCCAGGTCCAGCGTCACTTCGCAGCGCTGCGCCAGCGGGCCGTTGCAGAAATCCGCCGCCAGGCCGCGCAGCAGCGGCCCGGCAAAGACCGGCTGGCGGCGCAGCGGCTGCGCGCCGTACTGCAGTTTGCTGGTAAGGTTGAGGTCCTCGATGAGGGCGCGGATGCGCTCGCTCTGGGTGCAGATGCCGCCGGCTTTCTGCCGGGCGGCGTCGGGCAGGGCGGCGTCGCGGGCCAGCTGCTCGCCCCAACCCAAAATGAGAGAGAGCGGCGTGCGGATATCGTGGCTGACGCCGGCGATCCACTGGGTGCGGGCAGCATCGCGCTGCGCAATGATGGCGTTGCGGCGGCGCAGCTGTTCGCTGGTCTCGTTCAGGCGGCGGGCGAGTTCGCCGGTAAAGCCGGTGGTGGGCAGGTCCACGGTGCCGCCGCGGGCCAGCACCTCGAGGCCGTCAGCCACCGTCTGCAGCGAGCGCGTGCTGCGCCAGCTGACCAGCAGGCAGCACGCCAGGATCAGCGCCAGGACCCCCGCCAGCACCCGGCCGCCGTTGGCAAACAGCCCGCGCAAAAGGTCGGGGTCACTGTAGAAATTGTAGCGGGCGATGCTGTCTTTGGGCATGCCCAGCACCAGCAGACCGTAGCCGCGGATCTGGCAAAAGACCGGGTAGTCCGCCAGGTACCACCGCGTAAAGGAGGCGATCTGCGTGGCGGTGTAGGGGTGGTCGAGTTCGGCGGGCAGCTGGTAGCGCCAGCGCACCTGGCCGGCATCGTCCAGCACCATGGCCCAGACATAGCCGTCCAGCCAGACTTCGGCAGACTGGGTGTCAAAGGTGAACCGCCCGGCCGCGTCGCACTGCAGATGGTCGGCGACCATCGCGCTGTTGTAGCGGAAGGTCGCGGCCTGTTTGGTGCCGTACTGGTACCCCAGGGCGATGAGCGCCGCCACGCCCAGCGCCAGCAGCAGCAAAATGGTAAGCGCCGTGGCCAGCACGTAGCGGCGCACGACGCGGGCAAAGGTTTTCATGGCGTATCCTCCCCCGCCAGCTTGTAGCCGATGCCGCGCACCGTGAGCAGGAAGCGCGGTTTGCTGGCGTTGTCCTCGATCTTTTCGCGCAGGTGGCGGATATGGACGCCCAGGGTGTTCTCGCCGCCAAAATAGTCCTGCCCCCAGACGGACTCAAACAGCGCGTCGTAGGTGACGATGTGGCCGCGGTTTTCGGCCAGTTTTTGCAGCAGCGCGCGCTCGGTGGCCGTCAAGGGCAGTGTGCGCCCGTCCGGCAGGCGCACCAGCGCGTCGGCCAGTTCCACCGTGCGGGCGCCCAGCGCCAGGCGGCCGGCCGCGCCGCGCTGCAGCTCGGCCCGGTAGGCGCGCTGCAAAATATGCTGCACGCGCAGCAGCAGTTCCTGCATCAAAAACGGCTTGGTCAGGTAGTCGTCGGCGCCCAGGCCCAGCCCGAACAGGCGGTCGGCGTCGGCGTCCCGGGCCGAGAGGAACAGCGCCGGCACGTCGGCCTGGGCGCGCAGCTGGCGGAACAGCGCAAACCCGTCGCCGTCGGGCAGGTTGATGTCCAAAATCATCAGCTCGGGGCGGGCGGCGGCAAAGGCCGCGCGGGCCTGCGCACAGTTTTGCGCGGTGGCGATGGTTTGGTAGCCCGCCGCGCGCAGATGCTCGCACAGCAAGGCCAGCAGGTCCGGCGTGTCGTCCACCAGCAGCAGTTTGGCGTCGTAGATCGTTTGCATAGGGGTCTCCCCTTTCCTTTGGTTTGTATTGTACCACACCGCCCCGCCCGCGCGCCATGCGGCGGCGGCAAATTTAAGGCAAAATTAAGGCGGGCTTTGGGGTGGTTTAAGCGGGCGGGTGTAACATACAAGCGTCCGAAGAGAAAACGAACCAAAGGAGTGGACGCTATGCAAACTGTGATCGAAACGCAAGAACTTTGCAAGGTATACGGCCAGCGCCGCGCCGTGGACGGTGTGGAACTGCACGTGCCGGAGGGCTGCGTGTACGGCTTTATCGGCCCCAACGGCGCGGGCAAAAGCACGACGATGAAGATGCTGCTGGGCCTGGTGCACCCCACGGCGGGGCGCGTATGCCTGCTGGGGCAGCCGATGACCGAGCGGAACCGCCTGGCGCTGCTGCGCCAGACCGGCAGTTTGATCGAGTCACCGTCCGGTTACCCGCACCTGACCGGCGAGGAAAATCTGCAGGTCGTGGCCGATTTGAAAGGCGTGCCGCGCAAGGACATCGACCGCGTGCTGGAGATCGTGGACCTGGCCGGGGACCGCCGCCGCAAGGTGGGGCAGTATTCGCTGGGCATGCGCCAGCGGCTGGGCATCGCCATGGCGCTGCTGGGCAGCCCGCGGCTGCTGATCCTGGACGAGCCGACCAACGGCCTGGACCCTGCCGGCATCCAGGAGATGCGCGATCTGCTGGTGCACATGCCGGAACGCACCGGCGCGACGGTGTTGGTATCAAGCCACCTGCTGGGCGAGATGGAACAGATGGCCGAACAGGTGGGCATCATCGACCACGGCAAAATGCTGTTTGAGGGCCCGCTGCAGGCTTTGCAGCGCCACAGCCGCGGCAGTTACCGCCTGCGCGTATTGCAGCCGCAAAAGGCCGTGCCCGCCCTGCAGGCGCGCGGCGTGCCCGCCAAGCTCGAAAAAGGCGCGCTGACGCTGCCGCCGCTGCCCGACGCCGCGCTGGCCGCCGCCGTGCAGGCCGTGGCCGACGCCGGGGCCGGCGTGGTGGAGCTGACCGCGCACACCAGATCGCTGGAAGAAATTTTCCTGAGCCTGACCCAGACACGGGAGGTGAAGTGAGATGCCGCGCGCCCTGCATGCCGAACTGCAAAAAGCGCACCGCCGCCACGACCTGGCGGTCTGCCTGCTGGTGCCGCTTGTGATCTTGGTGTGGGTCGGCTACTCGGCCCCCGAGGTGGACAGCAGCACCATACACCCTTTCAGCGCGCTGTTCTACATGGGCCCCACCATCGACGCCATCTTAATGCCCATCGGCATGGCGGTGCTGGCCACCCGCCTGTGGGATGTGGAGGAAAAAGGCGATTTCCCCAAATTGCTGTACACGCTGCAAAGCCGCCGCAGCCTGTTTGCCGCCAAAGCGGTGCTGGGCTTTGGCGAGGTGCTGCTCATCGCCGTGCTGGAGACCGCCATTTTGCTGGCGCTGGGCTGGTGGAAGGGCTACCCCGACGCCGTGCCGGCTGCGCACATCCTCTACCACTTTGTGTGTACGCTGGCGGTCTGCGTGATGCTGTTTGCGTCGGAACTGCTGCTGGCCGTATTGCTGGCAAACCCGCTGCCCGCGCTGTGCGTCGGCGTGACGGGCGCGCTGGTGGGGCTGTTCTCGGCCTTTATGCCGCCCATCGTCAGCCTGTTTGTGCCGTGGGGGTATTTTATCCCGTTGAGTTCGTTCGTGCTGGCCAGCTGGGACGCCGATACCCGCATCGCCGTCTACGGCATGCGGGCGTTCCGCCCGCTGCTGCTTGCGTGGGTGGTGGTGCTGGCGGCTGCGTTCTTTGCGTTTGCCTGGCGCGCCGTGCGCGAAAAGGAGGTATGAGCCATGTTTTTGCGCTGTTTCCGGGCGGAGAACCGTAAACTGCACGCTTCGCCGATCTGGATCCTGTTTTTTCTGCTGCCGGTCATCTCGGCCGTGTACGGCACCTTCAACTACCTGCAAAACCTTGGCATTTTGCAGGACCAATGGTACAGCCTGTGGACGCAGCACACGCTGTTTTACGCGCTGTTCTTTTACCCGGTGCTGGTGGGCGTCTATGCCGCCTACCTGTGGCGGCTGGAACACCGCGGCCACAACTGGAACCTGATCATGGCGGCGCCGGTGCGGCCGCTGGCGCTGTTTTTGGCCAAATACGTCGTCGTGCTCAAGCTGGTTTTGCTGACGCAGCTGCTGGTGTTTGGGCTGTATGTACTGTGCGGCAAGGCGTTTGCGCACCTGCCCGGCTGGCCGCCGGTAGAGACCCTGCTGTTTTTGCTGCGCGGGCTGGTGGGCGGCCAGTGCGTCATCGCCTTGCAGCTGGTGCTCTCGATGCTGATCCGCAGTTTTGCGGTGCCGGTATTTATCGGTTTGGCGGGCGGCGTGGCCGGTATGCTTTGCGCCAGCAAAGGCGCGGGGCTGGCGTTCCCCTACGCGCTGATGCAGGTGGGCATGAACGCCAACAAGAGCGAGGACCTGCTGGCCGGGCAGTACGGCGGGTTTTTGCTGGCTTCGGCCTTGTGGCTGGCGCTGTTTTTGGTGCTGGCGCACCTGCTGCTGACGCGGCGGGACGTGCGCGCCTGAACTTTGGGCATTGCGCAGGCGGGCCGGGCGCGGTATAATAGAGCCAACAAACCAAGGGAGGCCGTGCCATGACCGCCAACGCCGCTGATTTTGCCGGGCCCGCCTGCGGGCGCCGGTATGAGAAAGAACTGGAAACGCATTTCCGCGACTGCCTGCTGTTTTACCTGGACGGGCGCATCCGCTTTGAGCGCTACTGCTACGGCGAAGCCGCCTGCCTGGTGTTCAGCGTGTGGGCACACGGCTTTGACGCCGACGGCAGCATCCTGTGGGACAAAGAGCCGGAATTTGAGAGCCAGCGCACCGCCCTGCCCCGCGTATTGACCGACGTGCAGAACGACGGCGACGCTTTGCAGTTTGACGGCGCGCGCAAGCGCTATGTCAAGACCGAACAATTTGCCGAGGATAAACCCAACGGTTACGGCGCGCTGAAGGTGTTCTGGCTCAAACAACGCCGCAAAAAGCAGGCATAACGCCGTGCAGGCCGGGGCCTGCATAACATACGCAAACGGGCCTGCTGCAAAATGGCCCGCGCCCAAGATCATGCACCAAAATCGACCCGCAGAAGAAGCCCAAACGGCTTCCTTTGCGGGTCGATCCGTCTTGTTGTGCCTGCCTTTTTGTGCAAACTGCCATTGCATTTTCATTTTGCAGCGCGCCCGCTTTTTGCCCCGGCAAGCCCGCTGCGGTTACGCGCGGTTTTTTATTCTTCCACAAGGCGGACGCTGCCGCCCTGCGTCTCGACCCGGAACAGCGTCTTGTCCCGGATCGCCTGCGGGTCTGCAAACAGGGCGCCGTACCCTTCCACAAACTGTGCGTCGGCATGGTAGATATACAGGTGGGTATCCTCTTGCAGCGCCTGTGCGAACGCTTCCACGCTCAGATTTTGGGTCCAGACGTCCCCCTCGTCATACGGCGGGCCTAAGCTCCAGGCCCGGGTGGCGGATTTGACCGGCGTAAAAGCATAGCAGTGGATGGTATAATCGAATCCGTTATCCTGCTGGCAGAGGATATAGACGCGGTCAGTTTGCGCGTCCAGCTTATCCAGTACCTGCTGCGGGACTTCGCGCTGACGGCGCAGCTCGATACTGGCTGCAGCCGACTGCTGCTGCGACACGGTGAGCGCCCGCAGACCGGAACGATCCACCGCGAGCAGCAAAAATGCCAACACGACATAGCAAACACCGCCCGGTACACGCCCGCTTTGGGAAAACCTGTCCACCAGCAGCCCGCTCAAAAAGGCAAACATAGCCGTTAGATAGGTACTGAGATACCGGTCAAAGGACGCCAGGCGTTCGGCCTCATAGGCCGTAAATGTAAACAGGTACAACAGCAGCAGAGACAGCGCGTACACCGCATAACCGGTCGCCACCCCCAGCAGGCACAGCGCATACCGCTTTTGCGCCCTGCGTTCGCGCCGCAGCAGCGCAAGCACAACCGCCCCGCACGCAAGAAACAGCACGCCCCAGCCAACAGCGGAAAAACGGAGGGTATCCCCAAACGCATACTGCGCCGGATCCAGCACCGCATGTGCAAAATTGCGGATAGTGCTTTTTTGGTATTCTTCCCCCCGCCCGGTCAGCAGCCCCCAAACATTTTGCAGGGTAAGGTTGCTTGTGCTCCACGCTTCCTGGGTATCGGTCAGCCGCAAGTACAGGTCCCAAGAATATTTTCCAGCCAGCACCGCCGCAAAAGGAAGGCAACCCCAAACCAGCTTTTTGCGGCCCGGCCAATCCTTTTGGAGCAACATGATTTCCACCGTCAGCACCAGCACCGCGATCAACGCCAAGCCTGTGCCGGACGCTTTGACCAGCGGCAGCACAAAACATGCCGCGCACAAAAGCAGCAAATCCGACGGACGGCGCTCCTCAGCGAAAGCGACAAACAAAACGTAAGCCAGGATGATCCCCAAAAGTGTGTCAACGTAGATCGTTGTCAAGGCCGCGGCATTGAACATACACGGCAAAAGCAACACCGAAGCCGTCACCGCCAAAATGCGGCCCACGTTTTTCCATTGCAGGCTTCGCAGCCAGGGTAGTAGCAACGCAAACAAGAAAAGGCCTGCACTGCGGAAGGTGTCACTTTCCTGAAACGTACCGGAAAGTTTACACCAGAAATAGGCAAACAGCGAGGCAGCCGGCGGATAACCGCGGAATGTCGTAGTAGCCTGGGCAACATTGCCCAGGCGGTCCAAGCTGTACATGTTTTTGATGACGAGCCCCCAGTGGGAAAACTCGTCCCATTCCGAGAACATCCGCCCCCTGTGGCCAAACCAGACCAGCGCTAAAAAAGCACAGAACACCAGCAACCCCGGCGTTAGGACAAGACTGTGCACAGCCGGTCTGTTCTGCCACGCTTTAACAGCGAGGAGCGCCAGCGTCGCCGCCGCCAGCACGAGGACCGCTATAAACCCGGCCTGCAAGTTTCCCAAAAGCCCACTGATATACAAGACGGCAATGATGCCAAAAATGGAAAGGGGAAACAGTTCTTCGATCCTTCTTTGCAGCAACAGGGCAAGCGCCCCGGAAAAGCAGATCAGGACCCCGCCCGCCAGCAATGTACTCATCAGGTTCAGCGCTCCTCTTTCCGGCCTTTAAACACCCAGTTTTGCTGCACCTTAAAACTCAGCAAAAACAAAACGGTATCGACCAGCATTTTGATAACAGACTCGTTCAAAAGCGGCACAAGGCTGTACAGCTTTGTGACAAAAAAGGCAGAGCACAGCATCTGCACCGCCGCCAAGGTATAATACTTTGGCAGCGCATACCGGTTTTTCCCGCGGTCTTGGAATACGGTTTTTTTATTGAGCAGGTAGTTGACCGCCGAAGAAATCAGGCGTGCCAACACCGTTGCCGCTAAAATGTACAAACCTGGTAGCACCGGTTTAAGCAGAGCGGTGAACGCCGTGAAAAAGAGGATATCGACAACAAACGAGGACAGCGACGACGCAATAAACTTAAAAAACACCGAGTAAATGCGGATTGAATCCAACAGTGGATTAAAGTGAGAGGAGGCGTTTTCTTCCAGATAAACGGTCGCGATAGGGACTTCTACGATTTGAACACCGTATTGCTTGCAGTCGATCAGCATATTCATCTCGTACTCAAACCGTTCCCCTACAGTTGCCAGGAACTTCCGCACCAGCGCCGTCGGGATCGCACGCAATCCAGTTTGGGTGTCTGACACCTTGACACCGCAAAGGGCGCTGAAGACATGCCGGGTAAGGATATTGCCGAATTTGCTGCGCAGCGGCACGTTGGCGCTGCCAAAATCTCGGCAGCCCATCGTCAGCTTGTCCCGATTGGCCCACAGCGACGCCGCGCAAGCGTTGATATCATCAATCTGGTGCTGCCCATCTGCATCCACCGTCACGACACCCGCCTTATCAGCAAAGTTCTGCAAAAATTCATTGAACGCCGTCTTTAGCGCGCGCCCCTTGCCCTGGTTCACACAATGGTGCAGCACGCAGCATCCATACTGCTGCTGCGCAGCGCAAAAAATCGCGTCGTATTCCGGAGCGCTGCCGTCGTTCACCAAAATGATATGCGTATAACCGCTTTGCCGCAAGCGGCCCAATAGATCCAGCAGCTTTTGATCCGGATCAAGCGCCGGGATTGCGATCACGATTTGTTTTTTGTCAAATGCCATTCTGGTTTCTCCTGTTTCAATAGGTTTCTGGCCCTTGCGCAGGCGTCAAGCAAAATGCGCTGTCCCAGACCTTATATCGGCGCACAGCCCTTAGGCGGTTTCGGCCGGTGTCATCCATTTCATTATAGTGTATCTGCTTATCGTATCGCAATAGATTTTCGTGATTTTGCAAAAATTCAATTACTGGAAGAAGCCGGCGCCTTGCACGGATAACGCGCTGCGCTTTGTCGGCGCCCCGGCCTGCCCCGTTTGTGCAGGCGCTGTGCATAACCCGCCCCCGGCGCGCCTATACTGGTGGACGGGAGGGATGCCATTTTGAATCCGTTTACAGAAAAGCCTGACAAAAACACCCCGCTGTTCGTCGACTGGGAAGCCCTGTGGGTGGAGCCGTACGACAAACACGAAGTCGACCCGTACACCCGCACCCGCATCATTTTGATGACGGGCACCGAGTTTGAGAACGTGTGGTTCGGCCACCAGTTTTCGCGCTGTGTGCGGGACAACGACCTGCGCCGCCGCCTGGCGGTGCTGCGCCGCAGCGAGCAGCAGCAGCAAAAACTGCTGACGCACTTGAAACCGGCCGACGAGACCGCGCTGGAGCACACCATCGGCTACGAGCAGCTGGCCACCGACCTGACGGCCCACCTGGCCGCGCGGGTGGAAAGCCCCGACGTCAAAAATGCGCTGGATTTTGCGCTGCTGGAAGATTTTGACCACCTGTACCGCTACGCCGACTACCTGGACGCCACGACCGGCGAAAAGGCCGAGGAGCTTGTGGGCCGCTATACCGAGATCATGCCCGGGCGGCCCACCATCGCCCACCACCGCCACCCCGACGACACCATCCGCCGCCCGATGCTGGCCAAAAAGCCGGCAACCATCGACGTGCTGGCGGCCAACGTCATCACGGCGGCCGAGCAGCAGACGATGAACTATTATATGAACACCGCCGCGCTGTGGCCCGACGAGACCGGCCGCCGCCTGTACCAGGAGATCGGCATGGTGGAGGAGCAGCACGTCACGCAGTACGGCAGCCTGCTGGACCCGCGCATGACGCCGCTGCAAAACCTGCTGGTGCACCAGTATGTTGAGTGCTGGCTGTACTGGAGCTGCGCCGAGACCGAGACCGACCGCCGCATCCGCAAAGTATGGCAGCGGCTGCTGGCGCAGGAGCTGCTGCACCTGCACCTGGCGCATGACCTGCTGCGCGAGTACGAGGGCAAGGAATGGCAGCAGGTGTTGCCGGACGCCGACTTTCCCGCCCCGCTGCGGCTGGAGAGCAACATCGACTACGTGCGCGAGGTGCTGGCCAACACCGCGTACAACACCGCCGTGCGCGAGGACTACGCCGACACGCGCGAGCTGGCGAAGCACGACACCTTTGCCGAGTACCAGCACACCGTGAACACCCCGCAGAAAAACGTGATGAGCCATGCGTTTTTGCAGCAGTATATCGGGGAGCACGGGCAGGACTACCGCTTTGAGACCGCGCCCCACCCCGTGGAAGCGCTGCAAGACCGTACCAAAGACAACGTGAGCGTGGGGCGCATGGGCAAAGCGAAATAATGCCGGTTTTATAGCATCCGTAACAAACAGCCGCCGCGCAAAAGCGCGGCGGCTGTTTGTGCAGGGGCTTGCCTGCCCGTTTTATACGGTTTTGCCCGCGATCAGGTCTGGGAAATTCTTTTCGGCAAGGGCGTAGGCTTCGCGGTCAAACACGACGAGGGAAACGTCCATCGCGTGCGTTTGCAAAAAGGCGCGGATGGTGTCGACGGCCACCTGCAGCGCCTGGGCCTTGGGGTAGCCGTACACCCCGGCCGAGATCAGCGAGAACGCGACGCTGCGGCAGCCGTGCGCCGCGGCCAGTTCCAGCGAAGTGCGGTAGGCCGAGGTCAGCAGTGCTTGCTCGCCACGTTGGCCGCCATACCAGACCGGCCCCACGGTATGGATGACATACCGTGCGGGCAGGCGGTACCCCCTGGTGATTTTTGCCTGGCCGGTGCGGCAGCCGCCCAGTGTGCGGCATTCTGCCAGCAGCTGCGGCCCGGCCGCGCGGTGGATGGCGCCGTCGACGCCCCCGCCGCCCAGCAAACTCTCGTTGGCGGCGTTGACGATGGCGTCCACCGGCATGGTGGTGATATCGCTGCGGACGATCTGCAACGGCATACAAACACCTCCCTGTACTGCGCAGTTCTTGCGGAACCTTTGTTTTCTTAATGTCGCTCGCGCTTGGTTTAATCTCATCATACCACGAACGCCCGGCGCTGGCAAATGGAAAACCACCGCACATTTTCCAGCGCGCCCATTCCCCGGCAAAGCGCCCCGTGGTATAATGAGATAGTATCTTTTACAGGAGGCTCCTAAGGGCCATATAAAATAGGAAAACTGCAAATATAAGGCTTTTCGGAGCCTGCAATCCGAAAAAATAAAATAAAAGTCTATCACATTACGCTGAAAGCCGTCCGGGTAAAATCTGGGCGGCTTTTTTGCGTGGTGGACTTGGAAAGGAGGAAAATTTTTCGGTAGAAAATCAACGCTCATTTTTGTGCAATACACCAAAATTGAAGGAGGTTAGTGAATGGCAGATGACAAACTCAAAACCGGCCCGGAGCCCCCTGGCCCGGATCGTCCCGGTGACGCTCCTGCGAAAGAGGCTCCGCCAATCCAGGAGCCCCCGGTTCAGGAAACCGACGCGCCGGGGAAAACGCAAGAGCCCGCCGCGCCTGGTACGGGCCCGGCACTCCAGGCGGAACAGTCTGTTATTCCCGGTATGGGTGAGGACAATCCGGCCCGCTCTGCACTTGGGGAAGTAGTGGTTGATTTTGACAAGATCAACGAGCTTATGTCCCAGCGACGGGCAGCGGCGCATGGAGCCGTAGACAAATTAAAGGCTCCGGCTACTGATAAGGATGGTAAAGAGGCTCCTATCCCGGAGGAAAAAGCGCCGGAGGCGGATCAGCCGAAAAAGCGCCGGGGCCGTCCCCCGAAAGAGCAGGCTGCGGTGTCTGCGGGGAAAAAGGAGAAAGCGGCGGAGCCCCGCACAGGCCGCCCGTCTAAGGTTGACAAGGCGGCCCGTGAGGAGGCTCCGCCCTCTGTTCGGGACAAAGTGTCCAGAGGTAAGAAAGCCGACAAGGGCAAGGAAACGGGCTCCGGCGGTGCGCCTGCGTCTAAATCCGCTAAGACGGTAAAGCCGGGCAAGGCCGCTCCCGTCAAGGAGGCGGCAGTCCCGCCGCCGGAGATCAAGCTGCCGCCCACGCCGGAGGTGCCGCCCCGCCCGGTGGAAGAGGGAAAAATCGTCTATTTGAAAATGTCGGAGCTCCATCCGTTCCACACGTTCCGGGAACACCCCTACAAGGTGCAGGACGATAAGGCGATGGACGATCTGGTGGGGACGATCAAGGAACACGGCATTATGACACCCGCCACTGTCCGCCCGGAAAAGGACGGCAAGGGCTATGAGATTATCGCGGGCCACCGCCGCCATCATGGTGGTGCGCGGGCCGGGCTGGAGGAAATGCCCTGTATTGTCCGGGAGATGACTGACCTTGAAGCTGTCCGGGAAATGCGGAACAGCAATAAACAGCGCGGCGATCCGCTCCCCAGCGAACTGGCAAAGCTGCTGGATTTGGAGGTGGAGGCTATCAAACGCCAGGGGGCCCGCCCGAAAAATGAGAAAGAGGCGGAGGCCCTGGGTAAGCTCTCGGTGGAGATTGTGGGTAAGGAACACGACATGAACTATAAAAAGGTCATGCGGTATATCCGGCTCAATTCCCTGGTGCCGGAGCTTCTGGACAAGGTGGACACAAAGCAGATGGGCTTTATGCCTGCGGTGGAGATCTCGTATATCAGGCCGGAAAACCAGCGGCTGATTGCCGTTTCCATTGACGGGGAGCAGTCCTCCCCCTCGGTGGCCCAGGCGAAGCGGCTCCACGAGCTGGACAAGGAGGGCAAGCTCAACGGCGATGTGATCGACGGCATTTTGAGTGAAGAAAAAAAGGAGGATCGCGGTGTGATTATTTCGACTGCTGAACTGTCTAAGTATTTCGGCAAGGAGGTCACTCCTGCCAAAATGAAAGAGCAGATCATGGCGCTGCTGGACGAGTGGAAAGAGAAACAGCCGCCCGAACTGGCAAAGCCGGACAAGAAAAAGGACTTGGAGAAGTAACCGGGCCCCGCTTCTGGACACTTTGTCCAGAGGTGAACGCCCCGCGCCGGGGATGGGCTCTGTGGTGATATATCCCCCGTCGCCGGATATTTTGCAGCGCAGCCGGGAACGGGCAGTCAAGGGGCGGAACGCCCGCCGCTTGCGGCGGCTTGCCCTTGACGGCCTGGCCCGGCTGTGCTATTTCCGGCAAGGCGGCGGGGGTATATCCTCCAGAGCCGCCCCCTTTCCCATGAATGGGAAAGGGCGGGGGGATAGGGTTGAACTACCTATATAAATATCGGAGGTGTTGACAATGAAACGATCCCTTGCTTATATCACCGCTGCGTGGCGCGGTGATCCTGCGGTGGATATGGAGCAGGCGGCGCATTACTGCCGTGTGGTCTACGATGCGGGCTATTCCCCCATCTGCCCCATGCTCTATCTGCCGCTGTTCCTCAATGACGCGGTGCCGGAGGAGCACAAGAACGGCATCGACATGGGCCGCGATCTGCTCCGGCGCTCCCGTGTGCTGGTGGTGTGCGGCCATTCCGTGACCGAGGCCATGAAAAATGATATTGCTGTGGCCCAGCGCCTGGGGATCACCGCGACTACCCTTGAGGGCATCCTGACCGTCAAGGGCCAGGGGCGGTGCTGATGGCGTCCCTGTTTGAAGCCTACATCACCAACCTGGGAAAGTACAACGAGGGCGAGCTGGTTGGCGAAACCTTGAAATTTCCTACTACCACCGAGGAGGTGCAGGGGCTTCTGAAACGCATTGGCGTGGATGGGGTACGTTATGAGGAATTTTTCATTACCAGCTTTGACGGTGATGTGCTGGGGCTCTACGACTATCTCACGGAATATGAAAACCTGGACGAGCTCAATCATCTGGCCTGCCTGCTCTCCGAGCTGGATCAAGGTGAGTTAGAGAAATTTGAGGCCGTCATTGACAGCGGCGAACATACATCCAGCGTGGCCGATCTCATCAATCTGGCGCAAAACCTGGATTGCTACGAGTTTTATCCCGGTGTGGAGGACGATGAAACCCTGGGCCGCATCTATGTGGAGGACATGGAGGCTATTGACGTGCCGGAGCACCTGCTGAATTATTTTGACTATGAGGCATACGGGCGGGATATTCGGCTTGAAGAGGACGGCCACTTTGCCCCTGGTGGCTATGTGCTGAACAATGGCGGCCAATTCATCGAGCACTATCACGGGATCGAGGACATTCCCGCCGAGCACAAAGTCTTTGCCTTTCCGCAGCTCACGGTGCGGGAGCAAATGGCGGCCTACAAAGAAATTATTGACGGTTCCTCCCTGGAGGGCTATCGGAAGATTGCCGCAAAGGAACACGAGGAACGATAACGGCACTTCTGGACGTTTTGTCCAGAGGTGCTCTTTTCATGGAAAGGAGGGATACGGCTGATTGACGAGGACGTTTCCAGACGTACCATAGCAGTTTCCATCAAGGCGACAAAGCTCACGGGCCGGGTGCTGGCCCAGGCGTGTCTGGCGGTGGGCCGGAAGATCAAGAAAGCTCACCGGGCCCGCCAGACGCCCCACGGCAAACAGACGGTGCGCCAGCTCATGGGCCACGGGGCCGCCACGAACAGCATCGAGGTGGAGTCCCCAAAGGACTTTGACCGGGTGGCCCGGAAATGGAATGTAGACTATGCCTTTTATAAGACCGGGCCGGACAAGTACCTGCTGTTTTTCAAAAGCGGGCAGGCTGATGCCATCACCGCTTGTTTTTCGGAATATTCCCGGCGTGTGATGAAGCGTTCCAAGTCCCGGCGCGTCCCGATCCGGGAACAGCTCAAACGGGCCGCCGCTGAACTGGCCCGCCAGCCGTCCCACAAGAAAGAACGTGCAAGGGAGGCGGTGCATGAGGACAGATAGCGTTAAGAAATATGTGATACCCAACATCCCGTACCTGTTTATTCTGTGGGCCTGCCTAAAGCTGGGGACGGCCTACCGCCTGGCTCCCGGAGCAGACTTTGCTCACAAGCTGATGGGCCTGGGCCAGAGCATCGGCCCGGCCTTTGCCGACTTTGCGCCGGGGCTTCATCCCCTTGACTGGCTCATCGGCATTGTGGGCGCGGTGGGCTTCCGCCTGCTGATCTATATGAAAAGCAAGAACGCAAAGAAATTCCGGCGGGATGAAGAATACGGATCGGCCCGCTGGGGCACCGAAAAAGACATCAAGCCCTTTGTCGATCCAAAGTTTGAGAACAACGTCATTTTGACAAAGACGGAGTTTCTCACTATGAACACCCGGCCCAAAAATCCCGCCAACGCCCGCAACCTCAACGCCTGTATCATCGGCTCGTCCGGCTCCGGCAAAACCCGTTTCTGGCTCACGCCCCAGCTGCTCCAGGCGCACAGCTCCTATGTGTGCGTCGATCCGAAAGGCGGGGTGCTCTCCCAGGTGGGGGCTTTTCTGCAACGCCGGGGGTATCAGATCAAAGTGTTTAACAGCATAGATTTTTCAAAATCCATGCACTATAATCCGCTGTCCTACATCCACAACGAGGCGGACATCCTCAAATTCGTGGACACCCTCATAGCCAACACCAAAGGCGAGGGCAAGGAGGGCGATCCATTTTGGACGAAAGCGGAAACGCTTTTGTACTGCGCCCTGATTGCCTATATCATTTTCGAGGCACCCGCCGAGGATCGGAACATCAATACCCTGGTGGATATGATTTCCGGCATGGACGTGAAAGAGGATGACGAGTCCTATATGAACGCGGTGGACTATATGTTTAAGGGCCTGGAAAAGCGCAAGCCGGATTGTTTTGCCGTGAAGCAGTACAAGAAATATAAGCTGGCAAGCGGCAAGACCGCGAAAAGCATTTTGATTTCCTGCGGCTCCCGGCTGGCCCCCTTTGACATCCCCCAGCTCCGGGAGATTATGAGCTATGACGAGCTGGAGCTTGACCGCATCGGGGATCGGAAAACGGCGGTTTTCTTCACAATTTCCGACACAACCCCCACTTATAACTTCATTGTTGCCCTGGCCTTTTCGCAGATGTTCAATCTCCTGTGTGAACGGGCGGACAATGTTCACGGGGGCCGCCTGCCCCATCATGTGCGGGTGCTGTGGGACGAGGCGGCCAACACGGGCCAGGTGCCCTCGCTGGAGAAGCTGGTGGCCGTCATCCGTTCCCGTGAGGTGAGCCTGTGCCTGTTCTACCAGCAGTACGCCCAATGCAAGGCCATATACAAGGACAACGCCGAAACAATCCTGGGAAACATGGACAGCGTGATTTTCCTGGGCGGGCGGGAAAGCTCCACCATCAAGGAAATATCCGAAAACTGGCTGGGAAAGGCCACAATCTCCATGCAGACCGAAGGCCGCTCCCGTGGGCAGTCGGAAAGCTACAACCAGAACACCCAGCGGCTGGGCCGGGAGCTGATGACACCCAGCGAGCTGGCTACCATGCCGGGCGACAAGTGCATTTTGCAGTTGCGGGGCCTGCCCCCGTTCTTTTCGTCCAAATACGATTTGAAACAGCACCCCAATTACAAGTACACGGCTGAGGCCGATAAAAAGAAGAACGCCTTTGACCTGGATAAGCTCATCAACCGCCGCAGGCGGCCTGGGCTTAACGAGGCTTGTGAGGTGTACGAGGTAGACGTATCGGACACAGGGCCCGTAAGCGAGGACGAGGACATCCTCAACTACGACGATGTGGACGATCCGGATGCCTATGTATAAAGCACTTCTGGACAAAGTGTCCAGAGGTCGTAACCTGCCGCCCAAATGGGCGGCTTTTTTCATAGCCGGGGAAAAACCCGGAGAAATGGAGGCTATATGCAGTTCTTTTCTTCCGCTATTGATACTTTGCAGACCCTTGTTGTGGCTCTGGGCGCTGGCCTGGGCGTGTGGGGCGTTGTCAATCTCCTGGAGGGGTACGGCAGCGATAATCCCGGCTCCAAAAGCCAGGGCATGAAGCAGCTCATGGCGGGCGGCGGCATCATCCTGCTGGGCACCACCCTGATCCCTCTGCTGTCCGGCCTGTTTTAAGGTAGCGGCTTATGGATTTTCTCACCGACTGGCTCACGGACTGGCTCAAAGAGCTGCTGATTGGCGGGATCATGGGGAACCTGGAGGGGCTCTTTGATTACGTCAATACCCAAGTCGGAGAGATTGCGGTACAGGTGGGGACTACCCCGGCGGCGTGGAACGCCGGGGTATTTTCCCTCATCCGCCAGCTTTCCGAAACGGTGATCTTGCCGATTGCCGGGCTGGTGCTGACCTTTGTTGCCACCTATGAGCTCATTCAGATGCTTTTGGAAAAAAACAATATGCACGAGTTTGACGTGGCGAATATCTACAAATGGATATTCAAAACCGCTTGTGCCATCTTCATTCTCTCAAACACCTTTAACATTGTGATGGCCGTCTTTGACGTGTCGCAGACGGTGATCGCCCAGGCGGGCGGTCTGATCCAGGGCTCCACGGACATCACGCCGGATATGATGACGGAGCTGGAAACCACCCTGGAGGGGATGGATTTAGGGCCGCTTTTGGGCCTGTGGCTCCAGTCCTCTATTATTGGCGTTACCATGTGGGCGCTGGGCATCGTCATTTTTGTGTTGGTGTATGGCAGAATGTTGGAAATCTATTTGCTCACCAGTTTGGCCCCCATCCCTATGGCAACGATCTCCCACCGGGAGGTGGGACAGATCGGGCAGAACTATCTGCGCTCCCTGTTTGCCGTGGGCTTCCAGGGGATGCTCATTCTGGTGTGTGTTGCGATTTATGCGGTGCTGATCCAGGGAATTGCCACGGGCGGAGATCCCATTGGGGCGATTTGGGGCACCGTGGGCTATACGGTTTTGCTCTGCTTCATGCTGTTCAAAACCGGGACGATTGCGCGAAGTATCTTTAGCGCACATTGAGAAAGGGGTGTTATATGCCGAGAAGATATGGGCCCGACGGGTCGCGCCTGTGGAACGGGAAAGCGCCGGAGGACTTCAACCAGGCCGATGTTTACCGCTTTATGGCGGAAACAGAGTCCGTTTTGCAAAAGCAGGAATTGCTGGGCGGCAGGGATGACGCGAAGAAGATTGCCCAGCAGTTAGCCGAGGGGCGGGCGCAGGCCGCCCGTGAAAACGCCGCCCGGCCCGCCCCGGCAAAGGGCAAGGAGGCCAGGGATGACCGATAAGGGCACCTCTGGACAAAGTGTCCAGAAGTCCCCGGAGCTCACAGAGGGGCTGTTCCTCATGGATGGCATCGAGGGCCTGCGCTCCCTGCCCCGCCATTCTGTGGATATGCTCTTGACCGATCCGCCTTACGGCACCACCCGGAACTTTTGGGATGTGCCCCTGCCGCTCCCGGAGCTGTGGGAGGCGGTCAAGTGGGCAGTCAAGCCGGACGGCGCTGTACTGTTCTTTGCACAATGCCCCTATGACAAGGTGCTGGGGGCATCCAACCTGTCCATGCTCCGCTATGAGTGGGTATGGTACAAAAGCCGCTGCACAGGCTTTCTCAACGCCCGCCGCGCTCCGCTGAAAAAGACGGAGAATATTTTGGTGTTCTATCAGAAGCTCCCGCTTTACAATCCGCAGTTTGAGCAGGGCAAGCCCTACAAGAAAATTGCGGGCAATAACGGGAACAGCACCAACTACGGAAAATTTACCCGTTCCGGCAGCGGATCGGAGGACGGCCTGCGCTTTCCCGGAAACGTGCTGACCTTTCCAGCCGTCCAGCGCACCGTCCACCCCACGCAGAAGCCGGTGGCCCTGTGCGAGTATTTCATCAAAACCTACACCCGGCCCGGCGAGGTGGTGGCGGACATCTGCGCGGGCTCTGCCACAACAGCGGTTGCCGCCCTCAATACGGGCCGCCGCTTCATCTGTTTTGAAACCGTCCCCGCCTACTACGCCGCCGCCACAGAGCGCATCCGTCTGGCGCGGTCAGCATTGGAGGCCGGGGAGAAAGGAGTGTAACTATCGGACAGTATTCTGTGATCTATGCCGATCCCCCCTGGCGCTACACGCAAAAGGGCTTGCAGGGTGCGGCGGAGAAGCATTACCCCACAATGGGGATTGACGAGTTATGCACGCTCCCGGTGGCTGATCTGGCGGCCCCGGACAGCGTGCTTTTTTTGTGGGCTACGTTCCCGCAGCTCCCGGAGGCCCTGCGGCTGATCAAGGCGTGGGGCTTCACCTACAAGAGCGTTGCTTTCGTCTGGTTGAAGAAAAACCGCAAGTCCGAGGGCTGGTTCTACGGCCTGGGCTTTTGGACGCGGGGCAACGCGGAGGTTTGCCTGCTGGCGACACGGGGACACCCGAAACGGCAGGCGGCAAACGTCCATCAATTCATTATTGCCCCGATCCAGGAGCACAGCCGAAAGCCGGACGAGGCCCGTGATAAGATCGTGGCCCTCATGGGCGACGTACCCAGGGTGGAGCTGTTCGCCCGGCAGTCCCCGCCCGGCTGGGATGTGTGGGGGAACGAGGTGGAAAGCACCGTCCCGGACTTCTGGACAAAGTGTCCAGAGGTGGGCGCGAAAGGAGGTTGATCCATGCCCTATGTGAATGTTCCCAACGACTTATCCAAAATCAAGACCAAACTGGCCTTTAACCTGACGAAACGCCAGCTTGTGTGTTTCGGGATCGCGGCGGCGGTGGGCATCCCGTCCTATCTGCTGGCCCGGAGCGCCATCGGCAACACGGGAGCCATGTTCCTGATGATGGCGGTGGCGCTCCCGGCGTTCCTGCTGGCGATGTACGAAAAAGACGGGCTCCCCTTTGAAAAGGTGGTGCGGAACGTCCTGCGGGCGAAGTTCCTGCGGCCTGGGGTGAGGCCCTACCAGACGGAAAATATCTATGCCCCGTTTACCCAGCGGGGCGCTGTGAGAAAGGAGGATGCGATTGCAGAAAGCAAACAGCCCAAAGCGCGGCCCCGGAAAGGCCGCTAACCGGAAAGCTGCGTTGTCTGCCCAGCAGACGATCCCTTACCTGGTGATGCACCCGGACGGGGTGTGCCAGCTCCCCGGTGGGCTCTACACGAAAACCGTGGAATATGAGGACATCAATTATTCCGTGGCTTCTACCGAGGATCAGACGGCGATTTTCAGCGGGTGGAGCTCGTTCCTCAATTACTTTGACAGCTCCCTGCCGTTCCAGCTCTCCTTTATCAACCGCCGCTCCCGTTCCCGGAGCAAGTACAAGGTCAATATCCCCCCGGCACAGGATGACTTTGACAGCATCCGGGCCGAGTTCACAAGTATGCTGAAAAATCAGATTGCCAAAAGCAACAACGGCATCGAGCGGTCAAAATACATCACGTTTGGCCTGCCCGCCGAGGGGATCGCGGAGGCCCGGCCCCGCCTGGAACGGGTGGAGGCCGATGTGACAGGCAATCTGAAACGGCTGGGCGTTCCCTCTGCTCCGATGGACGGGCAGGAACGGCTGGCGCTGCTTCACAGTCAGATGCACCCCGGCAGCCGGGAGCCGTTCCGCTTCTCCTGGCAGGACATTCCCCGGACGGGCATGGGGACAAAGGACTTTATCGCCCCGGACAGCTTCGACTTCCGGCAATCCCGGACGTTCCGGGTGGGCCAGTATTGGGGCGCTGCGTCCTATTTGCAGATTTTGGCGTCCGAGCTCTCTGACAAGCTCCTGGCGGAAATTCTGGAGCTGGATGCGGAAATGACCGTTACCATGCACATTCAGACGGTGGATCAGCTCAAAGCCATTAAGACCATCAAGGGAAAGCTCTCCGACATTGGCAAAATGAAAGTGGAGGAACAGCGCAAGGCGGTGCGGGCCGGGTACGATCCCGACATTCTGCCCCCTGACCTGATCACGTTCAGCAAGGACGCGGCGGAGCTCCTGGCCGATCTCCAGTCCCGCAACGAGCGGATGTTCCTGCTCACGTTCACGGTCATCAATATCGCCCCCACCCGGCAGCGGCTGGAAAACGATGTGTTTACCGTGGGCGGCATCGCGCAGAAATACAACTGCGCCTTGAAGCGGCTGGACTGGCAGCAGGAGCAGGCGTTTGTGTCCTCGCTGGCCCTGGGCTATAACGAGGTGGAAATCCAGCGGGGCATGACAACCAGCTCCACGGCGATTTTCATTCCCTTTATGACCAGGGAGCTCCGCATGGCCGGGCCGTCCCTCTACTACGGCATGAACGCCCTTTCCCATAACGTCATCATGGCTGACCGCAAAAAGCTGAAATCGGCCAACGGCCTGTATCTTGGCTCAACCGGATCGGGAAAATCCTTTGCCGCAAAGCGTGAGATCATCAATGTGTTTCTCACTATCCCAAAGGATCGCATTATCATTGTCGATCCGATGGGCGAATATGCCCCGCTGGTGCGGCGGCTGGGCGGCCAGGTGGTGGAGATCGCTCCCGGCTCTCCCAGCCATATCAACCCTATGGACATTCAGCTTGACCTGGACGATGACGAAAGCCCGCTTTCCATGAAAGCGGATTTTTTGTTGTCCCTGTGCGAGCTGGTGGTGGGCGGCAAGGATGGTTTGCAGCCTATCGAAAAGACGGTGATCGACCGCTGTGTACGGCTCATTTACCGGGATATGGCCCTGGGGATCGGGGACGGCAAGCCGCCCTTGCTCCAGGACTTGTACGAGGAGCTTTTGAAGCAGCCGGAGCCGGAGGCCCGCCGTGTGGCAACCGCCCTGGAGCTCTACTGCACCGGCTCCCTTAACCTGTTCAACCACCAGACCAACGTAAAGCTCACGTCCCATATCGTGTGCATCGTTCTCAAAGGGCTGGGAGAAAACCTCCGCAAGATCGCCATGCACGTTACCAACGACTTTGTAACTTCGGCGGTCAATGTGAATTTTCACAGCGGCGTTTCTACCTGGTGCTATTTTGACGAGTTCCATATCCTGCTCCGGGACGCGCTTACCGCCAGCTACTTTGTGGCCGTGTGGAAGATGCTGAGAAAGAAAGGCTGTGTCCCCTCGGCCCTGACGCAGAACGTCAAAGACCTTTTGGCCAGCCGGGAGATTGAGGCCATTCTGGACAACACGGATTTTATGATCCTGCTGTCCCAGGCCCAAAGTGACCGGGCAATTCTGGCAAAGCAGCTCGGCATTTCGGAGCACCAGCTCTCCTACATCACCCACAGCAATTCCGGCGAGGGCCTGCTGTTCTATGGGGATGTGACGATCCCCTTTGTGGATCGGTTCCCCCGTGGGGAGATCTATAACCTGCTGACTACCCGTCCGGAGGATTTGAAGAATGAAGCGAAAACCGAATAAGCCCAAACAGGAGCCCAGGGAGCGCCCCGGCTCCTGGGAGAGCGCCGCCGATCCTGGCGGGGCCGCTGGGGGCGGCTCCTCAGGGGGTGCCGGGGCTGCTGACAACGGCACTTCTGGACAAAGTGTCCACAAGTCAAAGTTCCGGCAGAAAAGCAAACAGGAGCAGGCCGCCGCGTCCAAGCTCCGCATGGAGGAGCGCGGGGAAAAGCTGGAACGGGCAAAGGATAAGCTGGCAAAACAGAAGCCGCCCAAAAAGCCCGGCCTGGTGCGGCGGATAGGCCGGGCCGCTGGCGGGGCCGCCCACGGTTTTGTGCATGGCAAGATTTATGAGAATGAACAGGAAAACGTGGGGATCGAGGGGGCCCACCGCTCCGAGCTGGTGGGCGAGTCCGGCCTGCGGCATGGCAAGCGGTTTGTGCAAAAGAAAATCCGGCAGCACCCGGCAAAGGCTGTCCAGCGGGCCGAGTCCAAATATGTCAAGGCCACGGCGGACTATCATTTCCGCATGGCCGCCCAGGAGCACCCGGAAATGTCCGGCAACCCCGTTTCCCGGATGTGGCGCAAGCACCGCTTGAAAAAGCAGTATCAAAAGCGGGCGCGGGAGGCGGCAAAGACGGGAGCGGCAAGCGCGGCCAAAAAGACCGCCGCCGCCACGGAAAAGGCCGGGGCGAAGATCGCGGGCTTTGTGAAGCGGCATCCCGTGGGGGTGCTGCTGGCCCTGGCCTGTGTGCTCCTGCTCTTTATGATGCAGTCCTGTTCTTCTTCCCTGGTGATGCTGGGAAATTCCGGCGCGGGGGCCGTGGGCGCTACCACCTACCCCTCGGAGGACGGGGAGATCCTGGCGGCGGAGGCGGCCTATTCCGGCATGGAGGCCGAGCTGCAAAACTACCTGGACACCTATACCGCCACCCACAGCTATGACGAATACCATTTTGACCTGGACGAGATCGAGCACGATCCCTATGTGCTGATCTCTATCCTCTGTGTGCTCCATGAGGGGGAATGGACGGCGGACGAGGTGCAGGGCACCCTGGAAACCCTCTTTGACCGCCAGTATATCCTGACGGAGCGCGTGGTACGGGAAACCCGGTATGACAGCGACGGCGATCCCTACTCCTGGTACATCTGTTATGTCACGCTGGAAAACAAAAACCTTTCCCATCTGCCCCTGGAAATGATGGGCGAGGAACAAATGGCCCGCTATTCCCTCTATATGTCCACCTTGGGGAACAGGCCCGATCTGTTCCCGGAGTCAGCCTATGTGGGGAAATACATCACAAACCCGCCCGCTGACTATGACGTGCCGGAGGAATATCTGGACGATGAAACCTTTGCGGCCATTTTGGGCGAGGCGGAGAAATACCTGGGCTATCCCTATGTGTGGGGCGGCAGCTCTCCGGCCACGTCCTTTGACTGCTCCGGCTTTGTGTCCTGGGTGATCAATCACTCCGGCTGGAATGTGGGCCGCCTGGGAGCCCAGGGGCTCTATAACATCTGCACCCCCACCAGCGCACCCCGCCCCGGCGATCTGGTGTTCTTTGTCGGCACCTATGACACGGCGGGCGTGTCCCATTGTGGCATCTATGTGGGGGACGGGATGATGATCCATTGTGGCGATCCCATCCAATATGCAAACCTGAATACAAGCTACTGGCAATCTCATTTCTACGCCTACGGGCGTTTACCCTGACAAGGAGGTATCTATGGCGGTAAGCAAAAGCCAGAAAATCCAGGCCGAGATTGATAAGGTCAAGGCCAAAATCAGCGAACAGCAGGCCCGGCTGAAAGAGCTGGAGCAAAAGCACCGGGAGGCGGAAAACGAGGAGATCGTGGACATCGTGCGGGGCATGAGCGTTTCCCTGGAGGAGCTGCCCCTGGTGCTCCAGCGGCTCCGGGACGGCGGCACCTCTGGACAAAGTGTCCAGAAGTCTGAGGACGGCGGAAAGGAGGAAAATTGAAGATGAAACGCTTTCGGGTGATGGCGGCGGCGCTCTGCGCCGTCGTTCTTTTATGCGGCTTTAGTGTCCCGGCGTATGCCTACGCGGACGGCGGCGAGGGCGCGGACTACGGCGATCCCACCATGACGGAGGAAACTCCCACCCCGGAGCCCACCATTGAGCCCGGCGAGGGCTTTTCCGAAGAGGGCAACCTTGTGACCCGCGATCTGCTCTATGACGAGCACACAAACAAGCAGTTTATTACCGTCCAGACCAGCGGCGGCAACACGTTCTATATCGTCATTGACTATGACAAGCCCGTGGACGAAGAGGGCGAACAGTACGAAACCTACTTTTTCAGCGTTGTGGATGAGGCTGATCTGCTGGCTGCGGCGGAGGCCGCTGGCGTGGAACAGGCGGTGTGCTCCTGCTCTGAAAAATGCGAGGCGGGGGCCGTCAATACGGATTGCGCCGTCTGCTCTGCCAATATGAGCAAGTGCGTGGGCGTTGAGCCGGAGCCGGAGCCCACGGAAACCGAGGAGCCCGCCCCGGAGGAGGCCGAGCCGGAAACGGGCGGCAACATGGGGATGCTCCTGGCGGTGCTGGCTGTGGCCCTGATGGGCGGTGGAGCGGCGTTCTATTTCAAGGTGCTGCGCCCCAAACAGCAGAAAGCCGCCGCGCCCCAGGAGGACTACGGCGACGAGCTCACGGACTATGACGAGCCGGACGGCTACGGGGACGAGGACGATGACGGCCCGCCCTGGGACGAGGAGGACGATGACGGAGAGGAGGCTGACAAGTGAGGTTTACCAACAGCCCCTTTGAAAAAATGATGAAGCAGAAGCCCCGTCCTCAGGTTCCGGCCCCGGCAAAGCCGCCCAGGGGCTCCCGGTGCTCCGGGTGTCCCTACTGGCGGGGCATCGGCTGTGTGTCCTGCTACCGGGAGCTCATGCGGGCCCCGGCTGGCGGGAGGTGACGGCTTGGCCCGTGAACTGACACGCGAGGAAAAACGGGCGATCCGCGCCCTGGTGACAAAATGGTGTGCCAACTATGACCGGGAGTGCGGCTGCCTGCCCCTGGACTGCGAGTGCTATATGCTGGGGAAATGCTGGACGGGGGCGCTGTGCCGCTACTTTCGGGAGGCGGTGCTGCCCCTTGATCCGGCGCTGGAGGCCGCCCTCTTGACCGAGGGGCCCAGGCCGGATTTTAAGATTTGCCCTATCTGCGGCGGGCCCGTTGCCCCGGATCGGCGGCAGGCTTACTGCTCGGCGGCCTGTGCAAAGAAAGCCCACCGCCGGCAACAGCGGGAATATATGCGGAAAAAGCGGGGCTGGGGCGTTGACAATTAGGCCCCCGAAACCCCGCTGATTACAAGGCTTTCCGGGGCCGCTTTTGGGGTGGGCCGTGTGTTTCTACGGCCTGCCCCTGTTTGGCCCGGATGCTGTCAACATCTTAAAAGGAATTGAAAAGCTGTTAATCTGGAATATCGTTTGGAAAGGGGATGTCATACGCTTGAGATAAAAGCAAAATATTTTCTTTGAATACTTTTCTAAACTGCTTCATTGCTCGAGAAAACGTGGCATCTTCCCAATCTCCACTACTGTTCTTATATATTATCCCGGAATTTTTAACCGAGCTCAAACTATCCAAGAACAGATTACAGGCGTTTATCATTGCTCTCAACCAACAAATAGTATCAGAATTAAACTTATATTTGGATAAAACCGATGCAATCTCTCGCTTCATTTCAATGGCAGATTGAACACACCATGATTTTATTTCCATCTCTACTGGATTGATCAAAATACGTTTAGTTTCAAGATAGTAGAAAAGTTCTTGAATACCATTTTTTGATGTTTCAGTATATTCCCATGATACACCCCCAAATGGCGTATCAATCCCAGTAATTTTAATACCCATAGGCTCCGCTCCCTCTTATTTTATAAACCAATTATAGCATTTTCTGAGTACTATTCAATCGCAGATTTTGGCCCAATTAGGGCGATAGATAGGAGGATGATTATGGACAAGAAGTATGACCAGGATTTTGCCGATCTGGAAGTGAAGCGGCTTTGCGGGGTGTTCGGTACGCCGATCCCCGCGCTGCCCCCGGAGCGTGACAAGGCGCTGGACAAGGTAAAGGAGCCGCCCCGCACCAGCCGGAGCCTGGAACGGGAGGAGCGGTGACAAAGAAACGCCGCCGCCC